>CEUM01000619.1_pt1 | contig 37105 bp, 27 predicted proteins | sample 356421 | NCBI WGS metagenome assembly CEUM01 (sample SAMEA2622716, study PRJEB7988) | marine metagenome | biome: marine biome (ENVO:00000447); feature: surface water layer (ENVO:00002042); material: "saline water (ENVO:00002010), including plankton (ENVO:xxxxxxxx)" | depth 5 m
AGAACCCTCATCAGCAAATTAGGAGCGGCTGGAATGCGAGTCGACAATGACGAAAATTCTCCTCTTTGGGACCCGTTTGAGTAGGTACTCTGCTTTATATAGGGGTTTATAATCGGCCCTTTTATGAACGATGAGGACCGTTTAACAGTAGTGAATGTCGTTGCTAGCACAAGAGTAGCGGAAGAACTAGACCTACCAGACATCGCAATTCAGTTGAATTGTGAGTACGAGCCAGAGCAATTCCCTGGTGTCGTATACCGTGTATCAGACCCAAAACTTGCTATCCTAATGTTCCGTTCCGGACGTGCTGTATGCACTGGTGGAAAGGATGAGGATAACATCCACACTGGTATCGAGCGAATGATCAACGATCTGCGCTCTGCTGGAATCACAACTTGGGACCTAAAGGACGTAGAGATTGAAGTCCAGAACATGGTTGCAACCTACGCTCTTCACTACCCTGAAGACTACGACGGAAATGACAAGTTCACCGGTGAGCCACAAGCTGGTCAGCCACGTAAGTTGAACCTGAACAACCTAACTTTCCACCTACCTTTCGACAAGGTCGAATACGAGCCAGAGCAGTTCCCTGGTCTAATCTATCGTCTTGACTATCCTAAGGTAGTCTGTCTGATTTTCGGATCAGGTAAGATGGTAATCACCGGTGCTCGCCACAAGGATGAGATTCTTGAGGCAGTCCAGATTATCCAAGATGAGTTAGCAGACTTGCTGTGATCTCAATGCAGCCATTAGGGCCTAGTGAGGTCGATGCTGAAAGCATTGATGTCTGGGTAGTTTCACACGGCGGCGTAGCATCTAACGCTCTCTGTGACCATATGCAAAAGCAGGGATTACGAACAAGACCTGATAATTACGGGCTTATCTGTCACAAACAACATCCTGGAGTCAGCATTGGAAAACCAATTTTGGTAATTCATGGAGACTATCTTGATGCTATTCGCTCGATGGACAGGAGAAAATTCCTAACTGCAAATGCTGCAAAGATGTGCCTAGGAATCAATGCGCCAGAGATTCCTCTCTCGAGATTCATACAATCCTTCCCTCAGGACCCTGTAGGCTTCTCGATGTTCCTCGAAAGCTTCAGACAAGCCAAGCAAGAAGGCATAGACCAAATCGCATTCTTGCGCTATCCCTACTCAAATGAAGAGGCAATCGAAGCATTCCAGTCGATTGGAGTAAATGTCGACATGACTGGTTTCGCTCTGCGTGAAAGGAAAAAGAAGTACTCGCCCCGTTCTAAAGATGTCAAATCAATTCTTGAGACATACCAGAGCTTTGACTTCAAGGAGTGATGAACATGATTGGTTGGATAAGCACCTGGGGAATCAGGTGTGGTATTGCAACTTACTCTCGCTTCTTAGTCGAACAGATGGATGATGTCGTCGTAATGTGTCAATCTGGGGAAGGCGATGTTGAAGGCGCAATTCCATGCTGGAAGAGAGACTCAAATTTCTTTGGAGGCATCATAGCTCAGATTGCTGCTAAGGGAATAGATACTGTTGTTATTCAACACCAACCTGGTTTGCTTCGCTTCTCATACCTCAATGAGTTGCTGTTGAAACTGGATGAAATGGATGTCAAGGTCTTAATTACGATGCACAATACACGCGACCGCTCAATGATCTTCCCAAGCAAAAGAATTGAGAAAGCGGTTGAGGGACTCAAGACCTGTTCAACGGTAATGGTTCACACAAATTCTGATGTTGAAAATCTAAGAAAACTAGGAATCACGGATAATGTAGTCATGATTCCTCACGGGATATACCCCCCTCCTTCAGATTCAGCAGAAACTCTGCCAATTGAAGGTAGAGTGATGGGGACCTTCGGATTCTTACTACCCCACAAAGGCCAATTGCAACTTGTTGAAGCCTTTGAGAGATTACCGGGGTGGGACCAACTTCTGTTGCTTTGCGCAACTAGAGAGGGCACTGGAAATACCGAGAAGAAAATCAATTCAATCATTGAAAGCAAAGGTCTGCAAGACCGTGTTAAACTGGTGACTGATTTCTTGGACGATGATGTTGCAATCGCTACTCTAGCAAAGTGTGAACTGTTGGTTTTCCCATATCAGAACACCAAAGAATCTGCATCTGGAGCAGTCAGAATGGGTGTTGCATCGGGTGTGCCAATCGCAGTTTCACCGATTCCAATCTTTGATGATGTCAACGGTGCTATCAGAATGAGAGGTGGAAATGTTGACGATATAGTTGCAAGCATCTCTATGCTTTCACAAGAGGAACTAGACAATTCAAGACAAGCGATTGTCGAATTGAGAGATTCCCTTCAGTGGGACGAAGTCGCTAAGAGAATTCAAGAGCGGCTCAAGTAGTCAATAATCTGCTCAGCTGCTTCTTCTGCGCTTAATTGAGTTGTATCAATTCTGATCTCTGGGTCCTGTGGAACCTCATAAGGACTAGAGATTCCTGTGAAATTTGGCAACTCTCCCGCTCTAGCCTTGGCATACAGGCCTTTGACATCCCTTTGTTCACAGACCTCGAGTGGGGTGTCGACAAAGACTTCGACAAACTCTCCTTCATCCATCATACTACGAACCATATCTCTCTCTGAGGCAAAGGGAGAGATGAACGAACTAATGCAAATCAGTCCTGCTTCGACCATCAACTTAGATGTCTCGCCAACTCGTCGAATATTCTCAACACGGTCTGCTTTAGTGAATCCTAAGTCGCGGTTTAGTCCGTGTCTCATGTTATCACCATCAAGAGTAATCGTGTGGCGGCCCATCGCCTGCAACTTCTTCTCCAGAATATTTGCAATAGACGATTTCCCAGAGCCTGATAATCCGGTGAACCAAATCAAGCGAGGGCGCTGGCTCTTCTGTTCTGCTCTGCTTTGCTTTGTCACATCCATAGATTGCCAATGGATGTTGTCTGCACGGCGTAAAGCGAAGTCAATCAATCCCATTCCAACAGTATTGTTTGTCATACGGTCAACAATAACGAATCCACCCATTACCGGGTCGTCATCGTAAGCATCGAATGCAATGCGAGATGAAAGAGAGATATTGCAAACTCCAATTTCATTCATGTCCAATACCTTGGCAGGAAGTTCTTCCAGAGTATTGACATCAATTCGGTGCTTCAGACGACCAAGGGTCATAGGAGAAGTTTGCGAATTAGATTTGAACAGATATTGACGACCCGGCATCATTGCAGAATCATTCATCCATAGGATTCTAGCTTGGAATTGGTCTGCACTACTGCAAGGAGAATCTGCAGAGGTGATGATATCACCACGCGAGATGTCGATCTCATCGGTGAGCGTGAGTGTTACTGAGCGACCAGCGCCAGCTAATTCCAAATCACCATCATAGGTCACAATCCTTGCAACGGTTGATTCTGTACCGCTTGGTAGGACTCTGATTTTATCTCCGGCAGAAATACAACCGCTTCCAATCAATCCTGCAAACCCTCTGAACTCTCGATTAGGGCGATTTACCCACTGAACTGGCATTCTGAATGGGCGAGATTGTGAACTTGCTGCAACCTCGACAGTCTCCAAATATTCCATTACGGATTGGCCATCATACCATGGTGTGTTTTCGCTGGACTCGACGATGTTATCTCCTTTCAAAGCAGAAATAGGGATTGCGGTTATCTCTTCAAGGGTCAATGCTTCGTTTGCAAAGTTTGTGTAATCTGATTTTATTTGGTTGAATACTTCCTCTGAATAATCGACCAGGTCCAACTTGTTAACCGCAAGAATAATTCTCTTTACGCCAACCATGGATACGATGAATGAATGTCTACGAGTTTGAGTCAAGACTCCTTGACTTGCATCGACTAGAATGATTGCAACATCAGCGGTTGATGCTCCAGTTGCCATGTTTCGAGTATATTCTTCGTGTCCAGGAGTATCGGCAACGATGTACTTTCTCTTGTCGGTAGAGAAGAATCTGTAAGCGACATCTATTGTAATTCCCTGCTCTCTTTCAGCAGCTAGCCCATCGACGAGTAATGCAAAATCGATTTCTCCTTCTTGAGTCCCAACCTTCTTTGAATCCGCTTCTAATGCAGCTAGATGGTCATCGAACAACATATGCGATTCGTAGAGCATTCTACCAATAAGCGTGGATTTTCCATCGTCAACCGAACCACAGGTGATGAATCTAAGCAATTCCTTTTGCTCATGTGCAGCGAGGTAGGACTCTATGTCCTCTGAGATTAGGTCACTTACGTGCACCATCAGAAATACCCCTCTTGCTTTTTCTTCTCCATAGATGCGGTGCTATCAAAATCGATTACTCTACCCTCTCTCTCAGAAGTAGTTGTCAACAACATCTCCTGGATTACATCTGGTAATGTGTCAGCATCTGACTCAACTGCACCGGTTAGTGGATAGCAGCCAAGCGTGCGGAATCTGACGGTTTTCATCATCGGCTCTTCGCCTTCTTCCATTGGCAGACGGTCATCATCTACCAGAATCAGAACACCATCTCTTTCGACTACAGGTCTGGGCTTAGCCAAGTACAATGGCACGATTGGGATTTTTTCCAGATGAATGTACTGCCAGATATCCAATTCTGTCCAGTTTGAAAGCGGGAACACCCTGATGGTTTCTCCTGGATTTTTGCGAGCGTTGTAGACATTCCAAAGTTCTGGCCTCTGCCTTTTTGGGTCCCAATGGTGGTTTTCGTTTCTGAATGAAAATATCCTTTCCTTGGCTCGAGATTTTTCTTCATCCCGACGCGCTCCACCGAATGCAACATCGAATCCGTGCTTGTCAAGAGCTTGCTTCAATCCTTGAGTTTTCATTACATCGGTGTGCTTTGCTGAACCGTGAACAAATGGATTCATTTTCATTTGTTCACCTTCAGGATTGATGTGGACAATCAATTCCAAACCGAGGTCCTCAGCCATCTTGTTGCGGAAACCTATCATCTCTGAAAACTTCCACATTGTGTCGATATGCATTATCGGGAAAGGTGGTTTTGCTGGATAAAATGCCTTCATTGCGATATGCAGCATAACTGAAGAGTCCTTTCCAATCGAATACAGCATGACTGGGTTTTCTGCTTCAGCGACAACCTCTCTCATGATATGGATAGCCTCGGCTTCCAATCTCTGGAGATGTGTCATTCTGTCTTGCATACAAGCACCTCAAGCAGACCTGCGGGAGTTGACTTCATTCATCAAGGCTGTTATTTCCGCCTTGGGTAGATTATCGATGCCGCCAGCTGTTGCTCGGCCTCCTCCTCCAAACATTGCACACAACTCACCAATGCCGGTTTGGCCTCGCATCGAGATTTGGAACGTGCTTCCTTTGTCGATTGCAATAACGTGAGGGCCCGGACTTTTTTCGTTGATTCTGTGAGCCATTACTCCGACTACTCTACGTGCCCAGGCTTCATTTGGTAGCAGGAAAAATCCGTCCTGTTCTACGATTGAATCAGCATTAGAAATGTCGGAATCAAAGCCTTGTTTGAGTTTAGCAAAGGCGGGTGATTGCATGAATTGTTCAGGAGTATTCGATTCAAGACATAGCATCATCAATTCATCAGGATGGAAATGTAGATCTGTCAAATCCGCACCATATCCATTGTAATTCAGCAATTCTCCTAATTCTTTGTAGTCAGGATTGGAAGAATGTTTAGACAAGCCGTCACCATGCAGTGCGACTTGTGCCCAACTTGATTCAACGCCTAGATATTGTTCTACAATTCTAGCGGTACAAACATTGTCAGCAGTGTCAATATATGCGTTGATTGATTCTATTTTGTCACCTGCAAGGTGATGGTCAAACCAAGTGATGTGGGCTCCACCTTGCGCTAATTTTTGCGCCACTGAATGATTACGGGCCAATGAAATGTCCATTACGATAACTTCGTCGCCATCACTTGGATGGATTCGGTCCAATAGTACGATGTCTCGCTTCACACCAGTGATGCGTTTTCCTTCAATACCATGCACTAATCCCCATTGCACCATTGAGCAAATACCATCGGCATCGCCATTGTATGCAAACCAGCGCATGCTGTGGCGACTTAGGCATCAGACATGAGTCTATGCCTCAAATAATCAAAATGCGTTGATGTGGTACATTTTTCATGGTTTTAGAAATATTCCAGATTTTACTTGTCGCCCGCATCTATATCTATTCCCCGTTTCCATAAGCATTCATGCGCCGAGAGTTGGGGATGGCAATCATCCTCCTTCTTTCCACTCTAGTTGTGGTTCCGCAAGTTGAAGCAGGCGGCCTTGGCAGTGAAGACCCGGGCGTCAGTGACACGGTTACATGGCGTGTTGGCGACAAGTGGGTGTATGCTGGTGCGTTTGACCCAACCGTTCTAGTCCAGGATGCTGGCGTCGATGCGGTTGTTGGAACAATTAGCGGAGACGCCACAACAACTGTTGATGCAGTAAATGAAGTCGACATTGATGGCGTTCCGACCTTAGTGTATGAAACATCATCTAAGGCGGATTTCGACAAAGGCGGTGTTGCTCTTGAAGGCTATACAGGGAACCTATTCATTCAATTCCAGGTAGACGAAGTCCGCAGGGTTTCAGACTTGGCTAAACTCTCAACTGACCTTTCTCTTAATGTCAGGTATGTCCCGTATGGAATCTCATCACTAACCCAACAAATTGCTGACATCACAATATCAACAACCTATGACCCGATGAGCGAGAACTACGATTTCCCTTTGCGAATCGGTGAAACATGGAACACATCCTATGTTTCATCAACAGCATGGTCTGGCTCCTCTGATTACATCACTCCATTCCCACAGCCAACAAGTGGTGCTAATCACACTAATTGGGAAATTACAGATGTTGGCAAACCGATTAACAGCTTAGGAGAACAAATCGCATACGGAGGATGTAATGCTTCATACGAATTGACTTCCTATGACGACAATGGAACTGAAACATCCTATGAGTGGTTCTGTCCTGAAGTTAGAAATTATGCTTGGTCGCATACTGAAGAAGACATTGGCTTAGTCATTGATTTCAGATTGAAGCAATATATGCCAGTGGCATCAACAGGGGTTGTTGCTAATACCAATCCTGGATATCGCAACATGAATCTCGATGTTGAATTGTCAACTCAAATCACTGCACTGAACACTCCAATTGAGGTTTGGGCTAACGTTACTGATTCATCAGGAACTCCGCAACCCGGACAGACTGTTGAGATTAGACATGAGGCTGAAGGCTTCTCCACAACTGCAGTAACGGCTGCGAATGGTAGCGCCTGGGCTATAGTTCAAGTCGGAGATGCCACAGACACATCAGCGACTACCGTCGACTGGTCTAGTCATGGAATTGTAGCATCTAGCAATGGCATGTATGGAGTTGCAACAATTACTCTGGATGAGAATATCGTGGGTCTTGACTTAGTTGCGGCCTACGAAAGAGCTAGCATTTTGCGAAACCGTAGCGGGGAGTTAACCACACTGAACTCGATATCTGGATTCAATGTTCTGCCCGGCGACCATCTTACAATTCAGTTGCCGGTCTACAACCGAGGAATTACAACAAGCAATCCAACGACTACTCACATCACTTATCCGGATGGCTTTGAGATAACTGAATCACTGCCTGCGTTGGCGCTTTACGAGCAGTACATATTCGAAATTGAATGGCTGGTCGATGCCAACTCTAGTATAGATAACAAAACGATTCAATGGGAAGTTGACCGTCAGATGCTGAATCCAAACGATGCCGATTCTGCAAACGACATCGGCAATTTGCCGATTTTCATCGGTAGCGCACCGACTTTTGTCGGTGAAGACATGACTGCATGGACCAATGAGAAGATCCTAATCGATGCATCAGGCTCCTTCGATGAAGACGGAGGGGATGTTTGGTGTGAATTCGATATTGAATATGATGACGGCACTCGTTCCACTGCTAACCAACAAGTAATGCGAAGTGGTTGTTCTATCAATTGGACTTGGATTGATGATGGCTTATTCTCAATCTTCGTTACGGTTACTGATGAAGAAGGCGATTCGACTGTCGAATTACTAGAAGTCGAAATCAGAAATCGTGCACCTAGTGTTTCGATTTTCTCCCAAAGGGAGCAGGTAAGAGTTGAACATCCTGTTACCTTGTATGTGCTTGCAAACGATTCCGATTCTGAAGACCCATGGCCGGGACTAGTAGACATACACTGGCCTAATGCGCAGTGTGAGGAAGGGTACTACACGCGAATCTGTACTACAACTGCATGGGAGGAAGGATTGCATACCTTCACAGCAGTGGGGACTGATGATGACGGTAACCAAACATATGCAACAATCGATATTGAATTCACAAATATCGCACCGCACGATGTTGCAGTAACAATGCGGGATGAATACGACAACCTCATCGAAGCAACTGGACAGATGACTTGGCATGTACAGGAGGACCAAATGGTCGAATTATCTGCAAGAGCTGAAGATTCAATTGATGACTTATCCGGACTAAGTTACGAATGGTCTTTCGGCGTAAGCACTGATGGAAGAGAATCGAAAGTTCCTGCTATGTGGACAGATGCTGGAATGAAGACTATACTTGTGAAAGCAATTGACTCTGAAGGTGAAGACAGTGGATGGGTTGAGCGTTGGGTCGATGTACAAAACATGGAGCCACAAATCGAGGAATTGCCTGAAGTTATGGCAGTTGCTGAAGGGCAAATCGTCAGTCTTTCAGGCATAGCATGGGACACAGTTTCGGACATGGAGGACCTGATTGTATGCTGGGATATTGACCCAGGAGCAGATACCGACGGAATCGGTTCTGCAGACGATGATTGTGACGTGCCTGGAAATAATTTGACTTGGTCTTGGCAAAATGCTGGAGTGTACAATGTGGTATTCCATGCAACTGATGATGATGGGGCAAGGAACTCTTCTTCTGCCACAATTACCGTTTTGAATTTACCACCTGTTGTGCTTACAGATGTACCTAGCAAAGCTATTGCGGGCGAGATTATCACCCTCGATGCATCAATGACTAGAGATTCCTCAATCGATCGAGAGTACCTAACTGTTGTCTGGGACATCGATTGCTCAGTAGATAGCGATGGGGACGGAATCAAAGATAATGATGCAGACCTTATTGGTTCCAAAGTCGAATACAAATTCCCACGTGCTGGTAAGTTCAAAATCAAGGCTATAGCATGGGATGAAGAAATTATGAAACCAAGTAGCAAAACTATGGTTGTTGAAGTCGATTCTCCAGACATGACTGCCTTCGAGGAAGTTATGGGGTCGCTAACTGGTGAAGAGGCGAATCCTTTCATTCAACTAATGCTAATTGCAATAGTTATCGCCGGAGTTGCAATGCTGCTAAAGCGAGGACAGAAAAAGAAAAAATCGGTTTGGGACGATGATGATGGGCCAGTAATAGAAGCACCCCTAGAAGCACCTTCAATGGACTTATTCCAATCATCTGATTCCGTTCAATCTCAAACAGATATGGCTTCACAAGCACTGCCAGTTCCAGAGGGAGGTCTGCCAGAGGGATGGAGCATGGAGCAATGGCAACACTATGGACATCAGTATGAAGAAATGCGACAAACTGATGAAGGACAGTATGAAATGCAATGAGGTCTTCGTATTACCATGCGAAGCGCCATTCCCATCTTTATTCTCGTTCTGATGACTGCGTATGGGCCTCTTTCGATGCTAGAAGAATTAGATGCTCCTGATGTCATCAAATTCAGTGAAGAGAACAACGGAGTTCATGATGTCCCCACGTGGCGAATCGGTGACAAATGGGTGTATGAAACTCAATTCGATGTTGCTCAATTAATCCAGCAAGCTAACGTTTCAGCATCATTAAACACCTTGACAGGTGATACAACCATGGAGGTTGTAGACATTAGATTCGAGGACATTCAAGGCGTCCAAACCTTGGTTTACGAAATAGAAATCGAGGGTGACTTCACTTCTGGAAACAGTGGAGCTACGCTACAGGGTCAAACTGGAAGATTGGACATCGAATACGATGGAACTGATATTCTCAGAGCTAGCGACCTTTCGATGTGGGATTCAGCATTCACATTGGATGTTAAGTTCGCACTGTTCAACATAGGTTTGCTAACCACAACCCTAGCAGACATTACATTTGCAACCGTGTATGAGCCACCTAGAGAGAAGTATGATTTCCCGCTAAGAACTGGTGATCAGTGGGTCAGTACGTATGAATCTGGAACAAATGTAACCGGTTCCTCGGACTATTTCGACCCAACATCATTCGATACTCCATACATAGAAGACAACACAACATACCAAGTCACGACTGACGGTGAGCCTACTGAAGATGGTTCTGGTATAGCTTACACTGGCTGCTCTGATTCATACAAAGTAAACAACTGGAACAACACCGGCTCTCCTGGTGGATTTGAGTGGTATTGCCCTGCAGTCAGGTCTTATGCATGGTACAGAATTGTAAATCCTGCTGGATTCCAAATCGATTGGAAGTTGAAAACATACACACCTGCTGATTCTGGAGGAGTCTCCATTGGTTCATCTCCAGGAATAAGAAACACCAACATCGAAGTCACACCAGAGTTTGTAGCGATTTTACCCAATGCAACTGAGGAAGTTGTAGGTCACATGACGGTGAACGGAAACAATGAGGTTGGAACCAATTTACAACTTCGTTATGAATCTGAAGGAACGGTTATGAGTTTAACAACGGATAGCAATGGAGAGGTTACACCAGATCTTGATGTCGGTTATTTCCAAGATTCGTCTCCAGCCTCCGATGATTGGACTAGTAATGGTGTAATCATCTGGGACCCAGTAAACAAAATCGTTGGCGCTGCCACGATAGTGATGGATCTCTCCGTAGTCGGTGTAGATTTAATCGCACAGGCAGAATCGATGATTGTAACTAGAACCAGAGGAAATGATACGACCGTTCTAAACCAAGCGAGTGGATACAATGCACTTCCTGGTGACAGCATACATTTCTCTGTCCCAGCTCAAAACAGAGGAGTATTGACTTCCCCGGCTACTGAAATGGAAATCACAACTCCAGACGGAGCAACAATCAGAGGAAACCTACCTGCACTAGGGCCATACTCTGAAGGTAGGGTTGACGTCAATTGGACCGTCCCTACAGATGCATCAATCGGCATTCAAACCCTTTCATTTGTCGTTGACCCAGACGAGACCGTCACAGCAGATGCAAACAGAACCAACAATTACGCTTCTCTTGACATCTTCATCGGTAGAATGCCTGTGGCAGTCATGACACTTGCAGACAATGTATACACGTTTGAGAATGTATCCATAGACGCTTCAACCTCATATGACGTAGATGGAGGCCCGGTCGAGTGTTACTTCGAGATACAAGATGGAATACGTACCGAATACATTGACTCTACATCATGTATGGCTAACTGGTCATGGGTTGATGATGGAGATTGGGAAGTCAAGGTCACAGTAGTAGATGACGAACTCGATGAAGTCGTTATGGTGATGAATGCAACAGTTCTGAATCGTGCCCCGTATGTGAACCTAACAACAGACACACCTGCCGTATATGCTGGGCAACCAATTACCTTCAATGCATCCGACAGTGGTGACATAGATACGATTTCTGAAGAAGGAGATTATGTGGACATAACATGGCCAAACAGCACGTGCAGCCAAGGATTGTTTGGCCCTGAATGTACATTCACCCCTGAAGAAGAAGGTACTTTCACAGTAGAAGTTCTTGTCATTGATGATGACAATGCTACGACTTCTGATTTCTTCACCTATGAAGTGCTGAATGTAGCACCAACAATTGGAGAAATGAGATTCTCAATTGATGGGATTCCGTATCTTCCTGACGAAGATGGAACATGGAATATTGACGAAGATGTTGTAGCATCTCTTGAAATCGATGCGGACGATACCTTGTCTGACAAGGAAGACCTGTTGATTACATGGTATCCTGACGATTCAGACCAAAACTGGACTGTTACTACATCAGGACCTAATTCTGCAATAACTGCATCATGGGGCACTTCAGGATTGCATACCATCAGAGCATTCGCCATCGATGACAACGGAGAAACCAGCGAGGATATCCTTGGCTACGTTCGTGTGAACAATATCGCACCAGTTCTAGATACACTGCCTGCGCAAAAGGCCCTGTTCGAAGACGAAGTACTCAATCTGAGTGCTTTTGCAACCGACGTTGCTGACCAAGATGAATTGGTGTATTGCTGGGATTTGATTGTGTCGATAGATACTGATGAAAATGGAATCCCAACCGATGACTGTGATGTGCAAGGTCCCGACCTTGTATTTTCATGGACATCTCCTGGACTGCGAACAATCACCGTCAATGTAAGAGATGATGACAATGCAACAGATTCTTTCTCAATTGATGTAACTATTGTAAATCGGCCACCAGCTGCTAATATCTTTGTTCCAGAAGGTGGATTTTTGATTACAGAAGGTGAATCAATAACTTTCGATGGTACAAATTCATCCGATTCTCCTACCGACAGAAGTAGCCTACAATTCATCTGGGACGACCCTAACACCGAGGGTGCAACTCAAGACGGTGCTGGAGAAGAATTCACAATTAAGTTCGATAGGCCCGGCAAATACTTTGTCAACCTGACCGTTACTGATGATGACGGTAGGTCAAGCACAGCATCTGTACTAGTTGAAGTCAAAGAAAAGCCATCTGAAGGACTGTTTGGAATGACAACTTCTACCGCAGTAGGTGCTGCATTGGGAGTAATCATCGTCCTTCTAGTTGTAGTATTGCTACTTCGAGGGAGAGAGTCTGATTCCGTTCCTTACGAGACCAAAGAAATGTCGGACACGATGTGGGGTGAAAGCCCGCCAGCAGTTGCAACAACCGCAGAAGTTCCTGAACCAGTTGCAGCAGCCCCAGAAGCTGCAAGTGCTGGCCCGCCAATTCCTGCAACCGGCTTGCCACAAGGATGGACAATGGAACAGTGGGCATATTATGGTGAACAATACCTTGCGTCTCTTCCACCTGCTCCTGTAGAAACCTACGCTCAACCTGTACAACAGGAATACCAGGCTCAACAGCCAGCCCCTGCATACAACCCGGAACCGGTTCAAACCATCGCAGAACCTGCTCCTTCACTACTCGACAGGACGATGGTTCAAGAACCAGCACCGTCCGCTGCATCACAGGCCCTAGCCGATCTTCTAGACGACTTGGACCTTTGAGTAGTGAAAAAAGATGGGAACACTATGGCAATTTTTTGGATTTCCGGACCCGGAAGCTCCTGCGCCTGAAAGCGTAAAGAAAAGCAGGAAGAGAAAGCCGAAAGCAGAAGAACCACCCGGTCAGCAATTGACACTGGTTAGTCCAGATGACGCTGAAACTACTACTGAAGCGGCTCCTGCAAAACTCGAGCCCGTAAATGAACCAGTGAAAGAGGTTAGAGACATTCCTCCTCCGGTTAGGCGTTCTGCATCTGTACCGCAAGGATGGACAGGCCCACTAACTCCCGACGGGGATGCATTCCATGACCTTTCAAATTATTCTGAGAAGCCTACCGATTTTCCAGACAGAGCCCTGCGTTATGTTGTTCCAGACCAGATGCATCGCTTGCCGATTAGGCAGATTCAGGATAGAGTAATGCGAGGAGATACAATCATTGTTGACCTCAATGGTCTGATTCACATGGACACTCAAACTAATGCTTGTCGAAGGTCGCTGAAACAAATCGGTGATGAGATGAATATCGATATTTTTGCTTTAGATGAATCTGACAAACTTTTACTTCTTCCAGGAAGTGATGTTTCGATGGATGTCTCAAAGAATGATTTGGGACTAATCCCATTATTGATTTGAATATAGGTTTCAATTTTTTATATTAGGCCTATGAGTTAGACATGGTTGGCATGAGCGTCAGTACAAACCGTAAGCCCCACTGGGCCGCTGGTTCATACATCGATTTGGTCATAGCAGCCGTTGTTATGCAAATCTTATTTTTCGTAGCCACTTTTTGGGTAGGAACTTCTGGTGCAGGGTTCTACAATGATAATCTCAGAGAAGTCCAATATGCACTAAGGATACAACTCGCACTAGGTTGGATGATGTGTATTATCGCCGGAATCGGTTTTAGCATATTACCCCTTATTTATGACGTTCAAGGATTTGAAAAAAGCCTGATGCGAGTTTATGTCGGCATGAATGTGACAGGCCAAATTGCAATTGCAGCAGCAATTATGAGTAATGATTCATCGTTGTTCACCTCATTTGCTACCGTTGGAATCACGTTGCTATGCGCTTCTATCATTTCGCTATTGTCGCCATCGATGACTATCTTCAGGAGTAAATCATCCAACGGAGATACAGTTGGACCTTTTTCCTATGCATTGGGGGCATTTTTGCCACTTCTCGGACTCATAACTACACTGTCTTGGATACTAAGAAATGAGCATTCCGGCATACTGGATTTTTCTGAAGGTTTGGTATTTGATTTCTTCATGCCACTTGCGCTAACTGCGCTGATAATTTCTCATATTAATCGTCGATTAGAGTGGGAAATAATCGACTCCAAAAATACATCCAAAGTGTTTGCAATCTATGCAGTCTTACTGCTTCTGGCGTTAATTTCGAAACCACTACATGAGAGAGGAGATGTTTCCGTACGCCTAACTGCTGTACTCCAATTCTTGCCTTATTTCTACATCTTCATTATGCTTAAACCTCTGACAATCGTCTCAAAAATTAGCCAAGGCAATCCATACAATAAAATGGTCATATCATCCATATTTTGGCTCCCATTCATAGGTACAGCAGCATACTATGAAACGATGGGTTATGTCGAAACCACTGACGCTATGATGTCTTATTATCGCTGGATCCTAATCTTCGGAGTCGCATTCCAAGTACTCTGGGGTTTCACATCATACCTCCACCATGACCACAAAAAGACTCCAATGCAAACTAGAAAGACGCAGTGGTTCACACTATCTGCAATCAACTTGGGAACAATAATCACAATTTTTGCATTTTTCTCCAATTATTCTCAGGGTGATGCGATTGAAACCTACCCCCGTGTAGGTATTGCATTATACGGACTGGCATATTTCTCAATCTTGGTTTATTGGATAAAGGAAACATTCGTTTGCCTATACACATGGCACAAAATCCCAATGTTTTACGACAAGTATCTTGCGTATCCTGAGCAAGGTTCTGGATTCAAAGAAGACTAATCGAGTAATCGTAGTGCACTAGGTGCAAATCCCAAGACTGCAAGTTCGTCACCATCAACCAATCTGGCATGTTTTCCCATTTCGCCAGCTAGATCGTAGGAGCCTGCTTTCCCTTTCCAGGAACCACTCTCAATGAGATGTGCTATTTCATCCACAGTTAACTCGTCGATTTGTACTACTGCACTTTCAACAAAAAATGTCCAATCCCCACATATCTGAACTCCCGTGGCTGACCAGACCTGATGCCTTCGACCTGATAGACGCTTAATCATCGAAGCTGCTGACAATTCATCTTCAGCTTTACCAATGGCTACGTTCGGGTCATCGGGGTCCTCAAGCATTGTATCTGCTACAACAACAGCTTGAAATCCGTGATTTGATGGTACTGCATCACTTTTTCTACGACATATTGCTAGAACTTGTGAAGGTACTGAACCGGATGGCGGAGTCTCATCAACATCAGGCAGAGCCTCGATGTGAATGGGTCCAAATCTGTCATCGAGAATCTGTGCGCGTCGCTGTGAAGCGCTGGCCAACCAGATTCCCATGGAATGCTGGTTGGGGGTCACCTTGAAGAGAGCATCGCTGTTACACCCGAGTGGTGAGAGGACGTGGGTGACATAGAAAGGATACCAACACACATCGCAGGATTGGACGAAAACATGCAAGGTGGAATACCTCAAGGTCACATTTGTATCGTGGCTGGACAGTCAGGTGCAATGAAATCTTCAGTTACATTCTCGCTATTGTATAACGCTGTACTGTACGGTGAAACCAGTGGAATCTATGTAACTCTAGAACAAGGAAAAGATTCCCTACGCTCACACATGTCTAACATGGGAATGAATGTTGACGACCCTAGAGTACGCAACAGAATCGCAATCATCGACCTCTCTGATTTGCGCGTTCAACTAGACGAGCAGGGAATGAGCAACAGAATCGATTGGATGGGACAGTTGATCAAGCAACTTACATCTTACAGACAATCTATTGGATTTGAATTGCTGGTATTCGATTCACTTGGTGCATTCTTCACCCTGACCAAGATGGAAAACCCTCGTGATGAAATTTTCAGACTATTCGAGGCTTGCCGCCGCTTAGAATTGACATCATTCTTCATCTGTGAAATGACTGGAGAAGACCACAAGCAGTTCGGAGAATATGGGGTTGAGGATTACCTTTCAGACGGTGTTATGCACCTAACAATGGAGCGCACAGGCGACGACATTACTAGGAAACTTGGTGTCATAAAAATGCGTCACACCCACCACAGACTTGGTTATTCGCCGATTCTTTGGAACGCTGAAGACCAAAGATTCACTATCAGTTGAGTTCATTCAACTGTAACAGACTTGGCCAAATTACGAGGCCTATCTACATCGCATCCCAATGCCAATGCTGTTCTGTAAGCGATTAATTGAGTTGGCAGTACTGTAAGTAGCGGGGTTAGAAGATAATTGCATGCAGGCACTGGAATCGAAATGTCTGCTTCTTCGGTAGCCTCTTCATCGCCTTCTTCGTGAATCAGGATAATCTTAGCACCACGAGCACGGCATTCGTGCATTGAAGCAATGGTTTTCTCTCTATGCTTATCATTTGGAAGAATTACAACTACCGGACTGCCTTCTTCTAGAAGAGCAATCGGTCCATGCTTCATTTCACCAGCCGGATATGCCAAACAAGGAATGTATGCTATCTCCATCAGTTTGAGTGCTCCTTCACTAGCTACAGGTGCAGATAGCCCTCTACCTAAGAAAAGAACACTCTTCGCATTTTTCACAAGTTCAACCGCTTCATCAATCGGACCTGGATTAGCAAGATACCTTTCCATCTGGTCAGGAATCTTTTCGAAATCCTTGATTATTGACTGACCCTTTTCTCTAGAGAAGGAACGAGTTCTACCAATTCGAATAGCGAACAAAAGAAGTGATGCCACCATGTTTGTGAATGCCTTTGTAGATGCTACAGCTTGTTCTGGGCCGCTGTGAATATACACACCTTGGCCACATAAACGAGCGATAGTTGAGCCGACCACATTCACAATACCGTGAACGTCTCCACCTTTGAGTTGGATCTCCTTTACCGCAGATAATGTGTCTGCAGTCTCCCCTGATTGGGATACTGCGAAGTGAATCGCATTCGGATTTATCACTGGGTCATTGTATCTGAACTCACTAGCAACATGAGCAACTGCAGGAATACGAGCAAGACTTTCAATTGCTAATTGACCTATATTACAAGCATTCAATGCAGTACCACAGCCAATCAAACGAACGTGAGGTGTAGTTCTCAGCCTAAGAGGTTCTAGGCGCAATCCTCCTAGCTTTGCACTTCCATTTGCCATGTCAAGTCGACCTGTAATACACCTGCGTAATGCCTCAGGTTGCTCATGTATCTCCTTTAGCATGAAGGTAGGGAATCCAGCCATATCTGCTTCTCCCCATTCATCTTCAATCACTGTCATGCTAGTAGAAGACAGTCCTCCTTCTAGTCGAGAGATATCGATTCCATCTCGTGTAACAACTGCCATATCACCATCTTCAAGGAAATAGAAGTTCTGAGTGTGTTGAGAAAGAGCATGAGGGTCTGAAGAGATGAAAGACTCGCCATCGCCTTTTCCAAGAATCAACGGAGAACCATTTCTAGCGCACACGATAAGGTCGTGGTCTTTGAACAAAACACACAACCCCCAAGTTCCTGTAGCCCTGTTCAGAGTTTGCCTTACTGCTTCAAGAGGTTCTTGCCCGGATTCGATTCCGATTGATATCATGTGAACTAAAGCCTCAGAATCTGTTTCTGACTTCAACTCGAATCCTCTCTGTTCTAAGCGATTTCGAAGATCTCTTGAGTTGTTGATGATTCCGTTATGAACAACTGCAATACTTTCATTTTCTGAGAGGTGAGGATGAGCGTTTGCATCGGTCACACCACCGTGTGTCGCCCATCGAGTGTGAGCAATACCAGAGTTTCCCGCAATGTGGTTAGGCAATATTTTCGATAGTTCTGAAACCTTACCTACCTTCTTGTGGACTTGCAGGCTACCATTTTTCACGACAATTCCTGAAGAATCATACCCTCTGTATTCCAGTCTTCTTAGTCCCTCAATCAGCAACGGCGCTGCGGCTCTATTGCCGATGAAACCAAAAATTCCGCACATGAATAATCCTCACATGTTGATTACTTCAGAACAGACAGGGCAGTCCATTCTGCGTAGAGTCATATCCTTCACAGTGATGCTTGCATTACATGATGGACAGATAACTGTCTTTTGCGGCGCAGGAACTCCTGGTAATGGAGGCAACATACCCGGCGCCGGAGGCATAGGTAGTTCGCCGGGCGCTGGTGGCATTGGTAATTCACCAGGCGCTGGTAATGGAGGTAAATCCTCTAACTTAGGAAGAGGAGGCATTTCTCCCGGCGGAGGTAACTCGCCAGGGGCGGGAAGAGGTGGTAGATTCTTAGACATGTTTTCGAAGATCTCTTGTGCCTCTCTGTCATTCTTCCGCTTCATCCTTCGCTCGAGGCGCTTGGAAGCATTTCCAGCCTCGACCTTAGCTTCCAATTCTTCAGACAACGACTGCTCGACTTCCTCTTCGTCTTCGAGGTAGACAGTCGGGATACTGCCGCTTGAAACGACCAATTCGGATTCTCCGTCAGAATCAATTGCAACTAGAGGGCCGTCGTCCTCTTCGGTTTCGATAAGTAACTCAAGGTCGCCAGTTTCTGCAGAGATTTCCAATTCTTCCTCTTCACGGTGTGAGCGTCTAAGTACTACAACTACCGATATGAACAAAACAAACAGGAAACCACCTATTGCTCCTAGTGCCATCATTTTGTCTTCACGAGTATCTCCCGGCAAAGGACTCAAAATGTAATCGATTATTCCGCCATCATCATCGTTACCTTGGTTTGGATTGATATTTGCAATTTTCATTCCACTAATAAGGCCAGAAGGAGATGACATGATCACAATCGCATCTTCACCGATACTACCTGCACCGACAACATTTCCTTTAGCGATTAGATTAGACAAGGAGATTTCTGAATCGCCCACACTGTACATGCCGTATCTGGTAACTGGGCCTAGAACTCCAATTTCATCGTGGAAGACCTTGATTTCGTCTTCTGACATGTGCATCATTACAATGTTTGTAGCACCTGGAGCGGAATTGTTGTTGTATGTGTCTACGGACCAGATTGAGTCTTGTACTACGCTGATTATTTCTGCCGAGCGACCGCTGCCTTCAATCCATGCTGATATCAGGACATCCTTGTCCTTGTGCTCTACAACCATCATTTCAGGCATACTCGCATCATCCCCAGCCGGTGCTTGGAAAGAGAATGGTGTCTGCGAAATTACGCCGTGAGCATAGAATAAACCAACTCTCTCGATTCCAGTTACATCATCACGCATCGCTTGGTATAGGATGTGGATTTCTTCACCGATTCCTACAGCAATAGCGTCACCATCTTGTGGCTTGATATCAATGTCTGAAAGAACATTCATCTTAGTAGTCCAACTCGATGATTTCGCATCATTATTGTGGAGCATGAAAATATTGGTCACATCGTTCCATGAACCGCCTGTCAGGATATCTCTGTGATAGCCTGCTAAGACAATTTCATCACCTTTGACAGCCATGTCGAAGCCCCAGTAACTACCCTCGGATTGCTTGAGAGGTGTTAGGTGAGAGGTTGTGATACCCTTGTCACCTGCCATGCCAATGCTTGCAAGACCAATATCGGTCATTGTGTATCCTTGTTGGTCAGTGAATCTCTTGGTCCATGCCATCTGAACACGGTTGTCATCTCTCAAAACGAAAGCGAATTCTCCCGCCCAATTTGACTCGACCAGTGTGTCTCCAGGCATAGAGAAACCAGGGGTCAGAGTCCTTGCGTGTAGTTCTCCGTTCCTTGTAGTGAATACTAATCCACCACCCTGATCACTTTCTACGCCATCAGGAATACCAACGAACCCGAGAACGGCTTCGCCATCTGAGAGAGTGAGACCTGTCTTGGAACCTGTTGAATAATCGTCAACTACGACTTTGAATCGTAATTCTGAATGCTGAATATCTACTCCATTACCCTCCAAGATAACTCTGTGCTTGACAACACCAATCGAATCATGAGTGTATGAGAACTGAGCTGTCGCACTACCGGATGAACTGTCTGAACCAAGAATCAAGCGCAATGTTACTTCGCCTTTGTCTACGAAACCATACGGTTCGGTATCATCTTCCCAAGTTTGGAACCTGACCTTGATATCGGTTGCTTCTGTTCTACCTAAATTGTCGACTCTGACATTCACTGAATACGGATTTCCTGGCTGAGGAACACTCGGAGATGTAGTTACAGCACTGGTCAAGAACCTCAATGTCGGTTCGAGTGGCCTTTCTTCAATTTCGAACTGGAATGTGTATTCGTTGTCACTAGTATCATCATTCATCAATCCGTTTGGATCGATTTGAATGGTTACATCATGCAAGCCCGGGGAAGTAGCCCACCACCATAGAATGACAGAGATGGTTTCACCTTGCTCAAGTCTCGGAAGTTTGCCTTCACTCGGGTAGGTATTTGATTCACTACCCGGTGCATCGAGTTTCAGATGCAAATCTGTTGCATCCAAATCCCCTGTGTTTACTACGTTGAAGTGAATCTCCAGGATTGTTCCTGCGACGGCCTTGTTTGCTGGCAAGTCTTGGTCGAAAATTTGTACAGTTCCTTGGAATCTCAATTCTGGTGCTGCTGGCATATTGTCGATTGTAAATGTACGACGTACAATATCTGATTCTATTCCACTCTTGTTGACCAACTTGATTGATATCTTGTGTGAACCATCGTCAACCTCTGTTGAATCCCATGTGAAAGACCAATCTTGGGTTTCATAATCTTCTTCATCGAATGTATGAGCTAATTCCCACTCTTCTGAGTCTACTCTGTAATGCAATTCACTAGGCTCGATGCCTTGTGCTGTTCCTGAGAATGTAACGGTGTCACTGAGAACAGAACCGGATGAAGGAGAACCGAAAGATGCAATCATACGACCAATTCTAACCCAGTTGGCAGCATTGGAAATCAAATCTCCATCGCCGACTGCTTGTGCTTCAATGACAACTGCAGTCTCTTCTGAATCATACCAATCTTCAGGAATCATATCGGTAAATGACCAAGTGTCGTTGTTTATTGTAGCCTGAGTCCAATCCATCAGAACTTCTTCGTCCTTGTCTTCGTAATATTGAGTAATTTGAACACTAACACTGTTCCAAGGACCAGTTCCAGAGAGTAAGTCTCCTTGGATGCTCAGCATATCGCCTGTCAACCACCATGTACCATTTTCTGGATCTGTGAGCGTAATTCCCTCATCAGATTCATTTGGCGGGTCAATGATGACTCCACCGCCGCCACCGGTCAGTGGAGAACAGGTTCTGCCCAAAACGGTATCAACTGCGCACGAAGCATCCATCAATCCAAAGCCCCATTCATTGTTCCATCTGTCTGAAACACCAGGCTCGGAAGCAGAACCTTTCTGTTCACTCGAATTGCGCAGTATGTCTTTGACCTCCATTGGTTTGAGACTAGAATCTGCTTGTAGCATAAGTGCAACAACACCGGATACCAATGGAGTTGCCATTGATGTTCCATCTTTAGACTCGTATGCATTATCTGCTTCTGGTCTTGGTGAACCCGGGAATGATGTGCCTGTCGCTGCCGAGGCCGAATATATCCCGCTTCCATATGCCGTCAAATCTGGTTTTAATTCGTCCCAGTCGTCATCATCATTGTCACTAATACGAGGGCCTGAATTGGAATAAGATGCCATGAAATCATCGGTTCTGTTGATTGTATCGGAGTTATCTGCCGAACCGATTGTAATTGCACCATCTGCGCTTCCCGGCGATGCAATTCTTTGCTTACCATCGTTTCCAGCTGCAACAATACAAGCAATGTCATGGTCGTAAGTTGCATTGTTTACCAACCTAGATTCAGCGCCTGTTCCATTATCTCCATTGTCTTGATTGATTGGATTACCAATCGAACCGAATGACATTTGGCCAATCTGAATGCCTCTTGCACCATTGCCCCAATCTGTATCCTTGTTGTTTATCATCCACTGAATTCCATTGATTGAGTTTTGTGAATTCGTACCACCGCTATCGGTTAGAACCTTGATGTCAACAAGGAAAGCGCCGGGCGCAGCACCGATGTGAACCCTGCTAGAATCGCCGGTCCCTAGAGCAATCCCCGCAACGTGAGTTCCGTGACCTTGACCGTCGTCAGGGTCTTGTGAACCATCAGGGTTGGATGCTTGGCTAGTTGCATCATAACCTGCTACCCACTTTTGGTCGTCATAGGAATTAGGGTCCAAATCCGGGTCATCATTTTCATCATCAAAGTCATTCAGTGAACGGTGTTCGTTGTCAACTCCACTGTCCAGTACTGCGATTACAATTCCTTCACCATCGTATCCTCTGTCGTAAACCGTACCAGAGTAAACATCAGACGGTTGGATTCTGCTAGCAGGGTTGGCGCTCTGCAGTGTTGGATACATGACATTCTGCATTTCGACAACGACAACTGATTCAATTGCGTGAATCTCAAGAAGAGCGCTGACTGGAACGTGGTCGACTACAATCGAATCGATTGAATCCATAACTTGGAACCATGAACCTTCAGCTTCCCAACCGTGACTTCGCAGTAAAGCGACCAATTCGTCGACTTCCTCCTGCCCCGGGTGCCATGCATAATCTACTACAATTGCAACAGTCTTTCTACCATCTGCACCAATAATCGCTGTTGTGGACTGAGATTCTTCTCCTGCAATCACCTGCTCAAGGCGGTCATCCATGCCATCAAAGTTTGAATCTGGGCCGTAAGCAAACCACCAACCATAATCTTCGGTTGAGAATTTATCTCCACGGAATGGCATCCTGTCTGCTATTTCTTCATCAATTTCTTCCCCGAATTGAGCCTCTTGAAGCGGCGTTGCGGAAGCGAGTGCAGACATATCTGCAATGAGAAATACTGTAGCCAAAAGTAATGCTTTCAATCCTCTCATCGGACTCAACCCGCCCTACGGGCGGATTGCATAACACATGAACCTTGGGTGAATCCGAGTCCCTTCGGGACTCAAGGCCAAGCAACATGGGAGGAATCGGATTCGCATCGGATGCGCATTTTTTTCAAATGCAATTTTCCTCCGCAAACTGGACATTTTGCTCGATCTGCGATTTCTTCTAACCAGGCTTGACGTGTTTCTTTTTCATCGCCTTCATCATGAAGCCTCTTGACAAGTTCGTCAACTCCTTCGAATGGATTTTCTGCGGTGATTTCTCCCAACTCTATTTCGCCCTCCCATTCGATATTTTTCTTCAAAATCGGACAAGTAGCATATGCCAAGATAAAACCACCAAAGTGAGCTATGTGAGCAACGTGACTTGCCTGTGACAAACCATAGACTTGCCAAGCCTTGTAAATCTCAAATCCAAAGTAGAATAAAGCGATGAACTGAACAGGCCATTTCCTGATCAAAATCATCGGGAAATATACCTCGTCTTGAGGCCATCCGCAGAGGTAGGCTCCTAGGATTCCAAACGCTGCACCCGAAGCCCCCAAGGCTGGAGTGTATGAGCCTCCATTTGCCAGTGTCCAAGCGATTGAACCACCAAGCAAACCGATTGCATAAGAAATCAGCCATTTGCCTCGGCCTAGTCTATCCTCAAGAGGTATGCCGATAAGTGCGATAATTACGATATTTCCAAGAACGTGAAGTGGGCTATTCCAGGAGTGTACAAATCCACTTGTTACCAGAGTGTGAACATGACCGCTTTCGACCAAAGCGGGCACCATTACCACCCGCAAATACAACTCCGTCAATTGTGAGGAATCCAATGTCCAGCCCCAGAATAACTGAACGATATATCCGAAAAGTAACGACAAAGTCATCGCCATTGCGATTGATGCCTTATGGTGCCAAGACCATGCCAGAGGGCCAACGATTGCCGCCACCCAGAGCGCGAACAATACCTCCTCCATGTACAGGCGGAAGAGGCGTCGGCTTGAAGGCAATGCGGTTGCTCGCTCGGTTTGATGGGCATCATCGACTTATCCGAAATCTCCGTCCTCCGCGGTCGGAACAAGGTCTTGGACAAGTGGACACTTTCGGTGAACAGCGGCGAAGTTGTGTGCCTTTCTGGAGAAAATGGATGCGGTAAATCAACCGTGATTGAAGCCGCTGCTGGATTGATTCCTTTGGAAAATGGCAGTTCTACAATTTCTGGCCAACTTATTCGTGATTCAGAGGGTCGCCGTGGTCGAACCAATTTTGGCCTTTGCTTGCAAGATGATTGTGTGATGGGCGACGAATTGGTTGGCGAAAGAATCCTCGATGCTGCTGGATACGATTTTGATATCGCACCTTTGTTGAAGGTTTGGGGCCTAGATCACAGAATACACGACAGGGTTGCGATGCTATCAGGAGGACAGCGAAGAAGGGTTGCGCTTCTTAGTGGATTAATTCCTGCAATGATTTCTTCCGAACCCGTTGCAATTCTGCTCGATGAGGCGGACAGTGGATTAGATGATGATTCAGTTGAAAGATTAGCTAAGACGCTTAGGAATCTGGCTGCAGGCGGCCACTCGGTTTTGGTCGCAAGTCACGATTCTAGGATAATTGCAGCAGCAGACAGGGTCATTTCATTCCCGTTCATAGAAGAAAGCAATGATGTCAAAACCGGTAAATTTGCGCTAATAGGCAAGGGAGAAAAAAGAACTCCATACATCGGCCACCGCATGAATTTGCGAACACTATCTGGCTTGGCAAACAATGGTATTGCTGGCCTACTCACTTTAGGAGCGATGCTTGCTTTGCTCGACCCTTCACAACTGGAGGGTAGAACTCTGGCCGGCTTCATTTTAGCTCCTGCACTAGCCGCTGGACTGTGTGGAAATCCTGTTCATCGCTTAGCAATGGAAAATCGTGCTTATGCTTGGTGGAGTACCAAATCAGCAGTTCCTCCGCACGCACTAATCCATTCTCTCGTAATATGTGGTGGATTGACCGCACTAGCATCAACGATTACCACTGAGGTTGATTGGCAACTAATCGTAGCCGGAGCAGTACTCGGTGCAATAACTGAGTCTATTGTTGGCCTCCTTAGCAACGCAACTCTACGATTATCGAGGCCAAATGCGGTAATGATTCGATTGTTAACACCAATTCTGATTCTTCCTTGGGCGCTAGTTGTTGATACTCTAGCAGCATGAACATTGAAGATGGGCGCCTTACGGGCGTTAATTATGAAAATCAAAGGTGAGGTTGTAGCAATGCTCGGCTTCGCCGGAGCTGCACTGACTTTGTGGCTAGGTATGGAATGGGCACCCTCAGTCTCAATCGCTGCATTCAAAGCACCAGAAGCACAACGAATTTTCTACTGGCACGTACCGAGTGCATGGGCCGCAATGATCGCCTTTGGCATGCTCTTTGTCGGCTCAATTTATTGGTTCTTCAAGCGTAGCGAATGGGCTTGGCGTTTACATGTGGCTAGTAGCGAAGCAGGTCTAGCCACTGGATTGATGTGTATCACCTCAGGATGTATTTGGGGAGCAGCAGAATGGGGAGTCCCCTGGGATTGGACAGATGTTCGACTCAACACCTTCGCTTTGTTGACTCTCCTTTCACTCTACTTGGTGCTAGGTCGCCGCTCCCAACCGGATGGTGTTGAAACTAGAGATACCTTTGCGGCATTTGGAATGTACGGATTCGTCTTAGTTCCAGTGACATACATCGCTACAAGACTGTGGCAAATCCGACATCCAGGACCGGTTGTTGCAACATCAGAAGGCTCTCTTAACTCTGACATGAGCATCGTTTTGTTCATCGGCGCAATCTCATTTACCGTGCTAACTGTGGGATACATCATGGCTGGGATGAGACTAACTAAATTGGAAATGCGTCTCGAAGAACTGCAAAGCCAGTATGAGGAGGGGATGAGATGAGCGACCAAACGTACCTAACTGCCGCTTACATTTGCATGATTGGAGCCCTTGCATTGTGGACTTGGACAGTTTTTGCACGCTCAAATTCACTGCAACAAAAAATCGATTCCCTAGAGAAAGCCCTCTCCGAAAATGATCAGGGCACCATAGAAGGTGCAGAAGAAAATGAGTGACGAGGTGGAAGTATGGACCTCGGCGGAGAATTTTGTCTAGTTTGCGGAGCAGACCCTCCGCTATTCTCAGACAGAATGTGTGAGAAGTGTACTCGAGATAGGGTAACACTGGCCAAGGTTCCAAAGAACGTGCCATGGACAAGATGTGCTCGTTGTGGAATAATTGATTTCCAAGGTAAGTGGAGCCATGTCGATGAGGAAGATTTGTGGCACGAATTAGTCCAGAGAAATGTCGAATTTCACTCAGAAATCGAGGACTTAGAATTGGGATTAATGGCTCAAGAGGTCGATGGCAGACACACCTTGATTCACCTCGAAATAGAAGGCGTAATCGATAACCTGCTTTACACGGAAAAACACACAATGCGAGCTAGAATGTCAAACGGAGTCTGCCTAACTTGTACTAGGCGTGCTGGCAATTACTTCGAGGCTACCGTCCAGTTGAGGTCGAGCGCTCGCAGACTATCCGAGGAGGAATTCAACACACTTAGGAAAACACTCGATGATGTTCTTGCAGAGATGCCGGAGGACCCAATGTTCTTCATTACAAATGAAGGTCCAGTAACAGGCGGTTACGATGTTGTTCTCGGCTCGAAAGCTTTGGCTAGAGCGTGGGGGAGACACTTGATTGCACAGCATGGTGGACAAGTTACCACCACTACATCTGTTGTTGGTAGAAAGGATGGTGTTGACTTGACCAGACTGACCTTACTTTACCGTAAACCAGGCTATGAGTTAGGAGATGTGATTCGATGGAGAGGAGAATTATGGCGACCTTCAACATGGACTAACGATGGTGCAATTGTTGAGAAAGTAGAGAGAAGAGAACGTACCGGAGCTACTTGGAGAGACCTTGAAAACGCCAACGTAGTCGCTCAGTTGAATGAATTCACATATATCGAACCGATTAACGAGGATGCTTCAGTGGCAGAGTTCCTTGACCCTAACGATTGGAAGATGAACGCCGTTCGCCTTCCATTCGAACATGTGCCCGGAAGGAAGCTATTACTGGCAAGAATTGATGGTGAATGGGTTTGCTTGCCAAGATTAGGGATGGACGGTGAGTGACATGGAAGAAGGCATGGTTCGTCTTGCAGCCGCACTTGACAAACAGGACATGATCAAGTTCACTCGCTCTTTCGTACAAGATATTCGTGTCGGTAGAGAATCCGTTAACAGGGAACTACTTCCTTGGCTTGATGAACTAGATACAGGTTGGACGGGAGTTCTCTGCTTGGGTATGGGTGGCTCTGCAGCAGGTGGAGATTTCCTATCGGTGTTGTGTGATGAAAGCGGCGCTGTTCCAGTTAGGTGTCATCGCGGATATGATTTGCCTAATTGGTGGACACCGGACTGGTTAATCATCGCAACCTCATACTCAGGAAACACTGAGGAAACTCTAGAGGCATGTCAAGCAGCAATAGGGCAAGGTGCTACGATTGTTGTAATTTCAAGCGGAGGAGAATTGTCAGGAATGTGCGAACTATCCAAGAGCGTACACCTGATTTCATGTCCGTCTGGCCAGCCGCCTAGGTCAGCATTTGGCCACATTTTTGCAAGACAATTGGCGTTCCTTGTGGAGATTGGCATCCTGCAAATTGAGATAACAGAACAGGCTCTTGAGCGTCTACAAGTCGCTGTAGAAGATAATGATATCATCACATATCCAGAAGGAGATGTTGCAAGCCTAGCACTCAATTTGATGCAAAACCCGATAGCAATCCTAGGACCAAATGAATTGATGCCTGCCATCAATCGTTTCAAGAATCAGTTAAACGAAAACTCTGCGCGATTTGCTAGAATTGGAGCAATTCCTGAAATGAATCACAATGAGGCAGTCGCATGGGGAGGAGTCGGAGATGACCAAGACCCAGAAGCAACAGAACAGGCTCTAATCTTCCTTTCATGGGATGGCATGCACCCTCGCGTGAGGCAAAGAATGGATTGGTTCGTTTCAAATTGCCCTACTGAATTAGCATGGAAGATTCATGGTGTTGGTGAAACTTTACTCGAGAGCCTATTGCACCTATGCATAATGACAGACTGGCTATCAATTGCTCTTGGACTACTGCATGGAAAGGACCCGTCTGCAATTGAACCGATTATTTCTTTGAAGGAATACTTGGCACAAATCAATCAGTAAATCGGCCCTAGAACCATCCTTGGGTCAGGATACTTTTCCAATGCCCAATCTCTATCTGACCTAGCAACGACTCCTGGCATGTCATTTCCTTCTGGTTCTTCCCATGAAAGTTGGAAATGGAGATGTGGCTCCCAGCCACCGTTGACGCTTTTGTCGCCAACAGTTGCGATAACTTGACCCTCGGCAACCTCCATCCCTTCTGAAACCATGTCTAGTGATTCCATTGACAAATGGCCATACAGCGCCCAAATTGGCTTACCTTCAAATTCATGTTTGATGATGATAGTTGGCCCGTATGAGCCGTCTTCAGCATTGATGCCTAGAGAATGAACTATCCCCTTTGAAAATGCGTAAATCGGTTCCCCGACTGGCGCACCTATGTCAATTCCGACATGCAAATCTCTCTCGCCGCCAAATAACTCGTGAGTGTACATTCCAGGGCGAACCTCATCATATCTCCCGATTTGGTATGGGAATGGACATTGAAAATCTGGGTCTTCACCCCTCGTGAAATCAAACACCCAATACTCATCGGGTAGGGCAATGACCTCAGCCATGTTCCTTCCAAACGGCCTTGATTCATCATTCTTCGCAAATAGGTTTGAAGGCTAGAAGGGCGAGGCGAGGATATGTCTCTAGGCTTGGAAGTGGCTATTCTTCCGGGCCTAGCTCTTGCCCGTCGCTTGGATGTAGAAGGAGATTGGAAGAGACAATTGATGCTAAGTCCAGCATTGGGTTTGTTGTCTTGTTTGGGATTAGCAGGCTTCTGTTTCATATTGGAGCTAAGCCTAGAGACACTGACTACACTTTTGATTCTAGCAAATATCGCTGCTATCGTAGCGATTCGAGTTGAACTAAATCCCGAACCACGTTTGGTCAACATCGACCGCAGCCCGTGGTTTTGGATATTCACAACCATTGCATGTTTCATTGCAATAACCCCTCTTTCTTACATTCGCCCGATGGGAGTAGATTGGATTGGATTTGCATCACTAACAGATTCAATCTCAAGAACTGGTGGATTCATTCTCTCTGAACCATCTGTTGGAGAATGGATCTATCCTCCCGCCTTCCCAATGCTAGCTGCTTGGTTAGGCGGTTCTGCACACCTGAGCGTTTTCTGGTTAGGCGTCATGTGCTTCGTGGCACTGTTGCTCGGGATTGCTGCAGTGGGAGAGAAAATGGGATGTGGCCATTGGACAATAATGGCGATGTTGCTTGCTCCTGCTCTTTTTGCAAAGAATCTAGATTCTGGTTTCCCAACTGTGGCAAGTCAGTTAGGATTAGTTGTGATTCTGATGATGTTTGGAGAAAAACTCAGGTGGGAAATTGTCGCGATAACTGCCGTAATCGTAGCGATGATTCACCCTACTGGGCTGATATATCTCACAACTTTGGTTGTGGCACAATTGATTATTTCCAAGCGTGAAGCGTTCACAATTACAGACAGGATACAATCGGTTATCCTCGCAATTGCAATTCTTTTGGTTGTTTTCGCACTCGCCCCAGCATTCGATGGCAAGGCGGTATTTGCAGAATATGGATGGCAAGGTGGGGCGCCGATGCTGATGTATGCGGGGTTGCTCCTCCCTCTTGCAATCTGGGCAACTTGGACAATGCGAGATGACAGTAAAGCGATGACTCTAGCATTGTGGTTCGGATTCAATTGGGCTCTTTCTTCAATTCACTTGTTTGATGGATTAAGCGGAGTTGCTATTCTATCCATGATGTCTTACGCTCTTTATTCAATGAGCATGCATGCATTCCACATTCCATTAGCGGCATTAGTTGGAATGCGTCTTTCACGAATCGAAGGAGGTATTGCTTCAGACGGAGGAAGAGCGATGATGATTGCGACTTTGCTCCTTTGTGGGCTAGCGCATAGTGCTCTATCCGAGTTGTCAAGACACGATGAATTACATGCGATTTCAGATGGTGATGCCGCATTATTCGACGTCTTGGAAGGCCTTCCTGAAGGCTCAATCGTCTACACCGAAAATGAACACTGGGGCCATATTTATTCAATTCCAGAACATATTGGAATTACAGCGGTTCCTACCTTAGGGATTCTGAAACAGGAACACTCGATACAAAACGCTGCGACTACAGCGATAATCTATGATGACATTGAACGCCTAAACAAGTTAGGAATAACTCATGCAATCGCCTCACCAAAGGGCATCATGATGCAGTACATACAAGCCTCAACCCATTGGGACCAAATCTGGTCTAGTGGCGGCTCAGCTATTTACATCTTGCAAGACGACTCTATGATATCCACTTTCATGCCAGTAACGGGCGACAACATGCGACCTGACCCGTGGGCGCCACTTCGCGACCTCGACCCGTTCGATATTGGTGATGAAAAACTCTACCTTACACAAGGCACACATACCTTTGCAGTCAACGAGAGCCAAGCATATGAAATCTGTATTATGACCGAGTTTGTTGGTGAGGTTTCAGCTACGATTAACTCGAGAGAAATCACCGGTTCAGGATGGTACAATACCTGCACTTATGCTGGTGGCGGAGGATTTGAAATTGAGATAACTAGTGACTCCAAGTTCTGGATAAATCCTCTGGGCGCCTCGGGTAGAGGAGATGCTCTATTCGATGAAACCGGAATTCGAGTTCATTGGATAGAAGTCATTCATTACGCCTAAATTGAGCGAAAGACACTACAATGAATAGGTAGTCGTATTACCGTGACAAACCTATTCATCATGCTTCCAACTCTTGATGAAGAGGGGGCTTTACAAGACATATATTCGAGAATTCCAATTGAAAAATTGAAAAATCGAGGATATTCTACTAGAGTTGTTGTTGTCGATGGTGGTTCAACTGATAACACCGTGAGCATTGCCGAAGAGTTGGGTTGCGAGGTTATCCAGCAATGGGGAGAAGGTAAGGGCGCGGGAATGCGTCAAGGATTCAAGAAGTTCCTAGAGGTTGGCGACGATGAATTGGTTATGCTGGATTGCGATGGCACGTACCATCCAGAAGAAATCACTAGACTCCTAGATTCAATTCCCAAAAATGGAATTGTGATTGGAGACCGGTTGCATGGCAATTTACACTCTAATGCGATGACTAGTACTAACTGGATTGGCAATCAACTTCTGACGTGGCTCGCCGTTGCACTACACGGCAAGCCGATTTACGACCTGTGTTCTGGATTCTGGGCATTTTCTAGAAATGCGATAGAAAGATTGCAACTGAATAGTATGCGGTTTGAAATCGAAGCAGAGATGTACACATCATGCGCACATCGAAACATTCCAATCGCTCATGTTCCAATCACATACTCGAAAAGAGTTGGTGAAGCGAAGCTAGGTAGCATCAAAGATGGTACGTCCATTGCAAGGAAACTCATCATAAGGAGAATCTTCCCCACACCACATGAGGAGCGATGACTGGCCGATTCAATGTGGCGATTCTGGGAGCTAGCGGCTTAGTAGGCCAAAGGCTACAGGAATTGCTTTGGGACCACCCAATGTTCAGGGTTGTTGCTATCGCTGGATCACCTAACTCCGTTGGACTGATGCATGAAGAGATTGAATGGAGATTAGAAACTCCTAGGCCCCGATATGACATTCTGATTTGTTCTATGAGCGACATTCCAGATGTCGATATTGCATTCTCTGCTCTACCCAACAATGTAGCTGAAGTTGTCGAGCCTTCACTAGTTGCAAGGGGCATTCACGTATTTTCTAATGCGAGTGCCTTCAGAAGAATCGCAGGCATCCCTCTAGTGATTCCTGAAGTAAATCCTGAAGATATGCACACTTACGATGGCCATGCGTGCGCAACTAATTGCACAGTTGTCCCAGTAGTTACTCCAATTATCGGTTTGAAACCCCTAGGAATTGTATCTGTTACAATCCACACACGTCAAGCCCTTTCAGGCGCTGGGTGGCGATTACTGTATGACGAAGAAGCACTCTCTGGCAATGTAAACCCCTTGATTCCTGGGGAGGAAGAAAAACTCATTGCTGAACTAAAATATCTGCTTGGAATAGAGATTCCCGTTATTGCATCGTGCAATCGAGTTTCAGAAAAAGACGGTCACTTCGTTTCATGTGGAGTTGAAGTTAGTCGAGAAACATCCTTAGAAGAAGTTGAAAAATTGATGCAAATCCCTACACTCGATTTGCCATCTTCACCGCAACTTGTCAACAATATAATCGAAGGAAAACCGACCAGAGATGAACACCTTTGGGTAGGCGAAGGAATGACCACAACTGTGGGCAATATCCGTGTTGATGGCAACATAATTCGATTCGATGCTCTCTCACACAACACCGTCAGAGGTGCCGCTGGAGGAGTCATTCTATTGGCTGAATTTGCGGTCGAAGAATCCTACATCACCAAATAGTCGACCACTACTCGCTGTTTGGTGGTCGCATGGGTGTCACAGCAATGATTCCGAATATGACCTTTCAACAATTGAAGGATGAGGCCAATTCTCGATGGCAAGAAATCTGGGACGGCAATGCAGCTAGACTAGAAGTTATGCTGTTGTGTCCTCGCAAAGAAAGGAAATTGTTGGAACTTCATGGCGATATGATCGACCACGGTCAACCCGTCATGGGAATCTTTCACCGACCGCGAGCGGAAGCCGAACTTATCAGCGAGCAAGGATTTGACCCTCGTGCTGCATCTTTCCAATTTGTAAACATTGCAAATGCAGACATGGGGCCATGGATGCAGCAATTGGTAACTCAGGAAGGATGGTTGCGCAGCACTGTTGAAATCGCACCTGTTCCATTCTCACTGGACATTCCGAACCAAAGGCCGTTCGAGAAGCACTCCATTCTGTGCTTTAGACACCCAAGCCTACCTGCGCTTGAGAGATATTTCCTTCCTTACCCCATACACGCACTGGTCGGCAAGGCATTCGTTTCTCTACCTAGAAGACAGGCTGCTGAATTAGCAAGACAGCAAGCCGAAATATTGGGAGTAGGCCTTGCGAAGCCTGAGCCTGAAATTGTCGAAGTTCCAGTTGTTGAAGCACAGCCTGAGGTCGAAGCCGCAACAGAAGTGGACGAGACTACTTCGAAATTGGAAGAGGCTTTCATTGCAGAAATGATTCCTGAGGAGGCAGCACAAGTCGCACTGCCTACAACCGAAGAAGTGGAACAGGTCGCATTACCCGGTAGCGAGGAAACAGCGCCAGTCGCCGCTCCAACAACTGCAGATGAAAGTGTACCACTGCCGACAGGCGAGCCTGAAGTGGACGATATGCCCGCTATTGAGAGAGAATTCCGAAACTTGATTCAGGAATTGTTGGATGCTGGTGTTGACCCTTCAGAAATGATGAGTGATGCTCGCCTAGAAGACATCAATGAGAGGGCTTTAGCCCAGAATTTCGAAACATGGCCTGTGTTTATGCAGATGGTTAGTTGAATGCGAGGGTTCAAGGACAAGTTAGGATTGGGATTATCATGGCATTCTGTACAAACTGCGGGCAAATGTTAGCTGACGGGACAAGGTTCTGCAGATTTTGTGGAAGCCAACAGCCTGGTGACCAACTGATTGCTAGACTAAGAATGGAAGCAGAGTCCATCAGATACCAGATGCAGCAAATGCAAACCCAGCAGATGCAGGGTGCAAATTACGGCCAGCAACAAAATCAGCGACGTTGGTGATTGAAGTGAAGCTTCGCCACTTGGCGATATCCCTATCGAAACTACCTGCACATCCATGTAATCATGTGGAATTAGAGCAGTATCAAACCGAAGGCGACCTTGCCGCATTGTGGCTTGCACAGATTGATGCTCATGATGGTCTTCAAGGAAAGACTGTCTTAGATTTGGGAGCAGGTAATGGAATACTTGGGCACGGTGCCCAACTCCTAGGTGCCGAAGTTACCTTTGTTGAATGTGATGAAGATGCGGCAGCATTGTGTAAAGACCTAGGAACCACAATTGTGGGACGAGTTGGTGAAGTCGAACTTCCTGAGGTTGATATTGTGATTTCCAACCCGCCATGGGGAGTTCAAACCCATGGTGCAGACCGTGCATTTATCGATGCGGCCATGCAATGCGCACCCGTTGTTCATATGATGCATAGCGCCGCAGCAACGCACTTACCGGAAGGCGAAGTTATCCTTGAAGGAGAGTTTAGAATGCCTGCAATATACCAGCACCATTCTTCGAGAATGGGTGCAACTTCCATCAAATGCTGGCGCTTCACTCGATGAGAGGGGTTCAAAAGCAAACAGCCCTCGCCTCAACTATCCCCTTCCCGTCACCCGTAGGGTGATTCCCCAAAACATGAGCGTGAAAATATGGCGACAATCGTCACCCCCGGAACTGTAGTTGGATCTGCAGAGAACAAAAGCCCAGGACAGGGCACAGCTGAAGAAAATGGCAACCTAATCGCATTATTGACCGGTGTTGTCAGCGAAAGTGATGGCGTTGTTAGCGTCCGTACATACAACGAAATGTTGCGAGTACAAGTTGGCGACACCGTCATTGGAGAAGTTGTCAAACTAAACGAAAAGTCTGGAGAAATAAAAATCCTCAGCGTAGAAGGAAAGCCAAACCGTTCAGTTATGGCAGACCAAGAGTATGCACAATTCCACGTCACAAAAATCACCGACAGATTCCTTCACAACACAGCCGATGGACTGCGCCGCAGAGATATCGTGCGTGCTAAGGTCATTGAAGCAGGCAATGTAATTCGAATCGACATGCGTGAAGACGATGACTGTGGAGTCCTTTGGGCTCTATGCCCATCATGTGGAGACACATATGAAGCCGAGCAAGAAGGTGATTGGAATGTCGTCTGTAGAACAAATGGAGAGCGTTCATTCCGTGCTCTTGCTGACGATTTCGGTGGGGAATCTGGAATGGCTGCACTGAATGGTGCGGGCAAGCGTTGGAGTGGAGAAGCCGAAGCAAAGTTCGCAAAAGGAAGTGCAGGACGTGCGACTTTCATCGCAGAAGATATTCGCGAAGACGGCCGTGAAAGAGAGTACTTCAGATTCGAAGGCGAAGGCGGTCAAGGTGGCCGTGGCCGCAGACAGAAGGCTGCACCAGGTTGCCGACTATTCGTTGGTGGACTTTCAAGAGATGTCGAAGAGGATGAAGTGCGTGACATGTTCAAGAAGCATGGCAAGGTAACTGACTTTGCATTGATGCGAGATGATGCAGGTAACCTTCGTGGATTCGGTTTCATTACATACGAGTCAAAGGAAATGGCTGATGCAGCAACTGCAGCATTGAATGGTCAGAGAATCAAAGGGCGCAGAATCGGAGTCAGAGACGCCGACGCTCCAAGAGAGGAGAAGCCAAAGCGTGCTCGCCCTGAAGGCGCTAGACTGTATGTCGGAAATCTTCCATTCAAAGCAACTGAGGATGATTTGTCTGCTCTATTCAAGGACCACTGTGACAAAGTTCACGTCCAGTGGGCAACCGATAGGTCTGGTCGCAAGAAAGCATTCGCATTCGTTACAATTCAACCTGAATCAAAGGGCGAAGAAGTCGTTAGCAAACTGAACGGCAGCGACTTCATGGGCCGCAATATCAAGGTCGATGTCTCCAAACCTCAGAACCGTGACAAGAGAGGAGGGCCCGGTGGTAAACCCGGTGGCAAGTCCGCTCGTGAATTGCGTGCTCTTGCTGAAGAGGAAGAAGACGCCAAGAAGAAAAAGCGCCGACCTCGAAAGGAATGAGGTGGAAAAATGAGTGAGTCCGGAGATGCCTCCTGGCTCATCATCGACGGCTACGAGGATGAGCCAGCCGCTTTCGGTGTTCCACCATATGTTGGATTTCACATCAGATACATTTGTGGAGTACTTGAAGAGAAGGGAATCGACTACGAATACTGCCCCATAGATTCGTATAGAATTAATCCGCCTTCACTAGAAAATCGACTCGGAGTTGTCGTATTAGCCGGAGCAATCGTCCCGGGCAAATATCTCAGAGGCACTCCGATTTCACTTCGTGAAACAAAGGAAATTATTTCTGGAACACCGGGTGATACACCAATCCTTTGTGGAGGATGGGCGATTAGAGGATGGAGGCATCAAGGCTGGAGTCCACTTCGAAGAAAACTATTCTTGGCATTACAGGATACTGATGCTACTCTTGATTACTTCTTGTCGAATGATGAGTGGAAACATCAGCGTAGAACTGCAGAGCAGTGGACTGCATGGGCTCATGCTGGAGCTCGCTCTAAGGCTGTCACTCACAATCCAGATTTGGATGGACCACTGACGTACGAAGTCGAAGTCTACCAAGGATGTGTACGCTACAAGCGAGGATGTAAATTCTGTATTGAACCCAAGAAAGGTGTTCCAATTTGGCGTAGTCCAGAGGATATCATTCAGGAAGTCTCAATCGCACACGACATGGGAGTAGAACACGTAAGGCTTGGAGGAATGACTGATACTTACACCTACATGGCTGAAGGCGTAGTAGAGATGGAATATCCTCGGCCTAATCCGGAGCCAATCGCAAAATTGCTACACGGTTTAAGGGATGATGAACGCCTAGGAATACTTCATACTGACAATGGAAATCCTTCGATTATTGCAGAGCACTTAGAAGAGTCTGAAGAGATTACAAAGACCCTCGTCGAAACTCTATCTGATGGCGCAGTACT
>CEUM01039959.1_pt1 | contig 36963 bp, 24 predicted proteins | sample 356421 | NCBI WGS metagenome assembly CEUM01 (sample SAMEA2622716, study PRJEB7988) | marine metagenome | biome: marine biome (ENVO:00000447); feature: surface water layer (ENVO:00002042); material: "saline water (ENVO:00002010), including plankton (ENVO:xxxxxxxx)" | depth 5 m
TCCGCTTGCACCGCCGGTTCGGAGTACTTACGACCGATCAAACGCTTGGCGTCGAAAACGGTGTTCTTCGGGTTCATCGCCGTCTACATCGCGAGTAAAAATCGCACACCAGTCAGTCATTCATCCCATCATTCTCCGATCTTCTTTTTCCTTCTTTCCGAGACGAGACTGCGAGCACACATCGACGAGTCACGATTCAAGAGTGAGTCCCATCACGTACCTGGTTCTTCGCCGAGTCCCCGATGAGACGCTCGCTGTCGGTGAAGGCGACGTACGACGGCGTCGTGCGGTTACCCATGTCGTTGGCGATGATCTCGACCCTGCGCGAGAGGAAAACACGCGCATCAAAATTCCTCTTTCGTCAGTCCTCGTCATCCTCGTCGTCGTCCATCGCGCGCGTCATCGTCCCCATCATCGCGTTTCCCGCGCTCGGTCGCGATGCATGAGATCTCGCGCGGTCGCCGCCGAAACGCCGCGCGCGTCGCGACTCGACCTCGACCCGTCCCCCCACCCCTACGGACGACCGACCGAACGAAACACACACACAAAAAAAACCACGCGTTCCCTCGCGCGCGTCCCGCGTCGCATCACCGCCGACCACCGCGCGTCCATCGTCTCTCTCGCCGCCATTCCCATCATCATCTTCCATCGAGATCGCCGCCTCGGCGGAGAAAAACGCCCCATCCACCACCCATCGCGCGCGCGACTCGAACGCACCGATCGTGTTGCCAGACACCGACGCACGAATACGTCGTGCCGAGATCGATCCCGATCGCGGGACCTTCAGCCTTACTCATGATGACTCGAGATGCGCGTGAGTCGTGAAATGTCGTCGCGTCGCGTCGCGGCCGTCGGGTCGAGGGCGTTTCGCGTCGAAGAGAAGCTTTTCGAAGGTTGGCGCGGGTGTGTGTGTGGGTGTGTGTGACGAGTCATCACTCGTCGATGGGGAGGGTGCCGTCTCGGGCGTGGTATTATGGATGATTTGCGTTGATGTGTGATGTGTGATTTGATTTGATTTTGATGGTGTGCTCTATGGGAATGTTCCTCGGTCTCGGATCGGTGGGTGATGACTCCTCGTGCGTCCCTCCGCCTCGTGCCTGGGATGGATGGATGCGCGCGGCATTCGTGGCGATGGCGTCGAATGCGCGCGCGCGCGGCGTCGTCGGTCGTGGGACGGTCGGTCGTTCGCTCGAGTCGGTCGGTCGTCTCGATGCGCGCGAAAGCGCTCGAATCTCTCCTGAGCGACGTCGCCCCGTTCGAACGACCGAAACAATGGCTCGAACAGTACCCCACGACGCCGGCGCTCGCCGCCGGTATTCTCGCGCGCGCGCGAGAGAGAGGGGACGTCGAGGGGCGGGTGATCTGTGATCTCGGGTGCGGATGCGGGATGTTGACCGTGGCGGCGATTTTGTGCGACGCGGGGGTTGTGCTCGGGGTGGACGTGGACGAGGACGCGCTCGAGACGTGTCGAATGAATTTGGAGAGTTTCGACCCGGCGATGGAGGCGGAGCTCGCGCGCGCGGACGTCGCGGTCGGGGTGTCGACGAGGAGACGCGCGAAGAAGGAGGAGGAGGAAGGTGAGGATGAGGAGGAGGAGGAGGGGGAGGAGGACGCGGGGAGGGCGACGTCGAGGTCGACGTCGATGGGGAAGACGGATCGTCGACCGCCGTCGCGGCTTCGGTGCGACACGGTGGTGATGAATCCGCCCTTCGGGACGAGACGCGCGGGCGCGGACGTGGCGTTCCTTCGCGCGGCGTTTAGAATCGCCACGGGGGCGATATACAGTCTACACAAGACGAGCACTCGGGCGCACATAGAAAAAGTGGCGATGACCAAGTTTCACGCGCGCGAGGCCGAGGTGTTGGCGCGGTTACGGTACGACTTGCCGGCGACGTACGCCCATCACAGGGAAAAGTCGGTGGAAATCGCGGTCGATCTGTGGCGATTCGTGCCGAGCGAGCGATCGGCGTTCATCGAGGACGACGATGACGACGGTGAGGTCGACGCGCTCGCGCGCGATGTCTCGCGTAAGGCTCGCGTTGGCGGCGGTCGAGGACGCGGCGGCGGTCGAGGACGCGGCGGCGGGAGACGGAGCAAGCGATGAAGAGTAGAAAAAAACTGTAGCGTAGTGTAATCTATTGTCTAGACACCGTAAGAATAATGTGCAAAGCCGATGTGGAAGATCTTACAAATTTTGATTATTGATCGACGAGTAGGAAGGTAAGAAGAATGGTTGGTTGGCGGTCTTTCGTCCGCTCGGAGCGCCGACGAGCGACATCGACGCTCTCTGGCGGCGTTTTAAACGTCGCCGCGCGCCACGGCGTTGGAGCTAAATGCTACGGATGGTCGATACGCGACTACGCCTGCGTCGGCTGGATGCGCAAGCGTTCCATTTGCGATTCCTTCGGCAGCTTCACCTTGTCCGCCAATCGAAGAAACTTGAGCAACGAAATCATCATCCACGTCATGTCAAGCTGCCACCACTTCAAGCCGTGACGAGCGCTAAATTCGAACGCGTGGTGGTTGTTGTGCCAACCCTCACCGTACGCCAAGATACCTATGAGCAAGTTATTTCGGGACAAATCACCCGTGTTAAACTCTTGCGAACCCCAGCAGTGCGCCACCGAGTTCACCGCCCACGTGATGTGCCACACCCACACGGTGCGCACGCAGAAACCCCACACGAGCCACGGCAAACCACCGAGGGCGTAGAGCGCGGCGGCGGAGGCGGCGATGTGCCACATGTACGTCTTCTCCATGAATCGGTAAAACGGCTGCGCCGCGAGCTCGGCGGCGTTGGAACGATCCCCGACGCGTTCGATGGTCGCCTCGTTATCCAACAACCACCCGGCGTGGGACCACCAAAATCCTTCGTACGGCGTGTGCGGATCCTTGGGGGTGTCGCAGTGTTGATGGTGGTATCGATGACTCGACGCCCACTCCAACGGATCGCCTTGCATCGCCAACGCGCCGCAGTACGCCAAGACGTACTCGAGCCACTTGGGCGTGCGGAACGACTTGTGGGCGATTTGTCTGTGATAGCTCAGCGTGATGCCGAGACAACCGGTGATGAAGTACATGGCCAAGAAGCACTTGAAAGCGCCCCAGGTGAAGGTAAACGGAGCGAGCAAACATCCGAGATGCATAGCACCGATGAAACTCACGTACGTGACGTCGGTGGGGATCCATTTTCGGAGAAACGCGTTTCGCTTTGGACTCGCCAGAATATCCGAAAACAGCACCTTGTGCGTCGGCTTGACGCCCGCCCACGCCCCCTTCGCCGCCGCCGCCCCCTCATTATTCACCGCGCTCCACAACTCACGCGCCCGATCGACGCCCGCCTCACCGAGTCGTTTCCACACAACCTCATCATCGCTCTCGTCGCCGAGTCCGATGACACCCGGCGACGTCACCGCGCGCGTCCTCGTCGACTTGCCGACGTCCGCGCGGCGAACTGCGCGCGGTTTCCCCGTCGTGCCTATTCACACGACGCACACGTCAGTCATCGATGCACACACACCGCACATCACACGGTTCCTTCGCGTCCTCGCGTCTCCCTCGCGCTCGTCCTCGCGCTCCGCCCGCGCGATCGTCGCCAGGCTCGGCGAGACGACGAGATCCCGACGCATTCATCCGTGCCCGCTCGCGTCTCTCCCGCGTCACGGATCCCTCGCGCGCGCGTTCCATCGACGCGACGCGCTCGCGCGGGTGCGTTCCGACGCCTCGCGCGAGCAGAGTCCCGTCCATCTCGCGCGCGCGCGAAGATTCCCGCGCGTCATCGTCACCCTCGTTCGAACGCGATGGATGAATGATTCGCGCGCGCGCGATCGAACGCGATCGAACGCGAACGCGTGACGTACCTCGAGCGATGCGCGAAAAGTCCGCGCGCGCGCTCATCCGCGCGATCGTCGTCGTCGACGCCATGCTCGCCGTCGTGCGCGCGTGTGCCGACGGCGGGGCGGGAGCGAATGGGCGCGAGACGGTGTGGCGATGAAGACGAGTGTCTCACTGTTTACGCACACGAATGTATGTGGATGACGTCCATCGTCGTTTTTATCTCGGACGTTTGGAATATACTATCGTCGTATATATGCTTTCCCTCGAGAAGGACGTACGCACACGCGGGGCGAATCCGCATGGATAATGCATGGATGACGCGGTCGGTGGTCGGTGGGTGGGACGAGTCGTGACTCGCGGATGCCTCCTCGGATGGAGACGGGCGACGCCGGAGGCGCGCGGGACGCGCGCGCGAGGGCGCGGTGCGGTGGTTGTGATTTGTGGTTTTTGTGTGCGCGCGCGTTCGGTGCCGTTCGGTGTCGTTCGTGCGTTCGTTCGTCGCGGCGAGGATGGACGCGCGCGGCGACTGTCTAATGTGAGTATTAATTCTGTTCGAGTCTCGACGGGGCGTGTTTCATGTAGGCTTGGGCGTACAGCGCGCCGAAAACCATTAGCACGCCCGACCACTGTTGCCACGTGAGGGGGTGGAGGAAGATGAGACAACTGAGTAAGATGCTGATGAGCTGACGCGTCGTCATTATGGCGGCGAAAAGAAGCGCTCCGAACTCTTTGATGGTGTAGAGAATGCACAGTTGTCCGAACATGGAGCTCAGGGAGAGGGTGACGATGTCGGTGAAGACGGCAGGGTGTCGGGAGATGAATTCGAGGGCTTCGAAGATGGCGCCGTCGGTGACGAGCCACGTGAGCGAGAGCGTCGCGGAGACGCCATTGACGTAGAGCATCTGGTTGTACGTCTCCATCTGGTACCCTCGGAAGAGTTTATCCTGGAACGTGCTCGTGAAACCATCGAAACCTAAGTAACCTAACATGAGAAGTAATCCCTTGAAGCTCGTATTGGAGGATTTCACGCTGTGCTTGTGCGTTAAATTTCCGTAGAGTCCAAAAATCGTACACCCGAGCGTCACGCACGCCGCGATGGCGCAATCCATCAGTGTGTACGTCTTCTGATTGATGAAATATCCCCAAATCATCACCGGAATCATCTTTGCGCACTTACCGAGCGTTTGTACCGGGAATGAGACGTATCGCAGCGCCTCGTATTGACACGTCGTCGCCAAGACGTTGGACGCGCTCACGCACGCGTACTTCCAGAGCGGCGCCGCCGGTTTCACCATCCCCTTCGTGTACGACAGGATCGCCGCCGCGAGAGACGCGGATAAGATCCGGTTGCTCAACACGAGAAACACGCTGTACTTGAAATATTCCGCCTCGTCTCCGTACGGGCTCGTCATGATCCGCTCCTGTAAAATCCCGTACACGATGAGACTTCCCACGACGCCCGCCGCGCACAGCGCGATGCGCGCCATGGGCGACATCGCCGCGGACATCGGTTTCTTCGCGCCCAGCCCGCCGTCCATGGTGGACACTCGACGTCGGCGCCACCGAGGCGCGAAGTCTGGGAAACTCCGGTCCGTGGGGACGAGTCGGGAACCTCGGGACGCCGGGACGGGACGCGACTGCTCGCGGCGACGACGCGTGCGCGCATCTAACGATGATGGATTGAATGAATGACGTGAACTAAATCTCCTCGCCCCACATGGCGTCGTATCGCGCTCGACCTTCGCGAAGTTGGCGCTCGGATTCGTCGGCGACGACGCTCAGAGCGTGACACGAGGCGTCTCGAGCCAAGCCTCGGCGACACACCTTGAGCGCCTCGGCGTATTGACCCATGGCGTTGAGCGCGGCGGCTTCACGGGCATAATATTTGCCCACCTCGGGAGCGAGGCGCACGGCGGTCCTCGCGTCGGCCAAGGCGTCTTCGACGGCACCGGCGCCGAGACGCGCCGCGCTTCGATTGCTAAAGAGCACGGCGTTCGCGCGATCTAAACGAATCGCCATCGAGTACGACTTTATCGCCGCGTCGTAATCGCCCTTGGCGAAGTGCGCGTTTCCGCGCTCTTTTGCGAGCGCGGAAACGGACTTATCGACGACGGTTTCGTCGTCTCGGTCGGCGCTCGGCGTCGTCTCCGCCGCCGCGCTCCGGAACAGAGGACGCTCTCTCTCGCGCGCTCGAGAGACGCGCGCCGGAAGCGCGTTGACGATCTCTCGAGCCTTTTGAACGATCTCCGATTTTTCGGTGAGCCCTCGACACGACGGATCGCTCGACGCGCGCGCGTCGACGACGCGTTTCGCGAGTTTCGTCGAACACGCGCCGTCTCGCGCGAATTCGTCGCGAAGAGCCTCGAGCGCGGGCGCCGTTCGAAGAAACTCGACGAGGTCGTCGCGCTTTGCGTGCGCCGCGACATCCGACGGCGTTTCGTCCACGCTATTCAACACATCCATCCGCGCGCCGCACTCGTGCGCGAGGACGCGCAACGTCTCGAGCGCGCCGGCGCCCGCCGCCGAGTGTGCCGCCGTACCGTTTCCGTTATTCGCGACGTTTGGATCTATGCCGCACTCGTAGAGCCAACGTACGCACGCCGCGTGTCCTTTCGCCGCTGCCCAGTGTAACGCAGTGTTCCCGGAGAAACCGTAACTCGTGCCGACGCCTTGTGAAAACAAGACGTCTTCGTTTTCGGCGAAGAGCGCGCGCATCGCGTCTAAATCTCCCGACTTGGCCGCGTCGAGCCATCGTCTCTGAATCTCTCTCTCTAAGACGACGACGCGCCGATCGTCGCCATCGTTATCGTCGTCGTCGTCGTCGTCGTCGTCGTCGTCGTCGTCGCGCTCCGACTCCTCGTCGACGACCGGGAGAACCGCCTCTGTCTCGGATTCGAGACTCGGTTCGCACGGGGCGCAAAAAATCGCAGCTCGTTCCGGATCGCCGCCGAGTGCGACGACAAGCGCCTCACCGCGCTGCATTCGAACCGCCGCATCACACGGTGTCTCTCCTATCTCATCCACAGCGTCCACGCTCGCGCCCAGGGAGAGGAGTAATGACACGCACTCCTCCCGTCCGTTGGCGGCGGCGGCGTGTAATGCGGTGCCGCCGCACGCGTTCGGAAAATCCACCTCGTACCCGCGTTCGTCGACGAGCCACGCCAAGACGTCCGCGTGTCCCTTTGCCGCGGCCCAGTGCGCGGCGGTGTGTCCCAACCCGCTCGAGCGCGCATGGAGGAGCGATTCATCCTCTCGTAACATGTCTCGAAGCGCGTCGGCGTCGCCCGACTTGGCGGCGGCGAACCATCGCGAGAGACTCGTCGGCGACCCGTCCGAATCGCTGAATAACGGGCGATGACCGACGCCGAAACTCGGCGAACCGAAACTGGACGACGCGAGCTCCTCCTCCGCGCTCGAATCGAACGCATCCAGCCCGTTCATGGCTCTGCTGAAATCAAACTCCTTCATGGATTCGATGAGACGCTCGACGCCCTCATCCGCGTCGACGCCCTCGAACAAATCTTCATCGTCCAATTCTCCCGCCAACGCCTCCATGACGAACGCGCGCAGTTCCGCATCCGTCTCCGCATCCTCCTCTTCCTCATCGCCCGACTCATCGTCGCGTCTCGCCTCGGCTCGCGCCGCGAGCTCGCCCGCGAGCTCTGACAGCGCCGCCTCCCCGCGCTCGTCCAAAAACGCCCGCACCTTTGGCGGCGGCGTGAACCTCGACTCGTCGAATCGCAGTCCCTCCAGAAACGTTCCCGGCGGGAACAAAAACTTCGGAAACGGGAACGGCGGCATGCTTTGCAACTCCTCTCGCGTCGCCCCCGCGCACAGACTCGCGACCTCCGCGCCGCCGAACCGTTCGTCGAACAACGCGCGAAACGCGTCCACGTACTCGTCCACGTTCACGTCCATCTCCTCCATCGATCCACCGGCGTCGTAAAACGCTCGTCTGTTCGCGTCGCAGAGCACGCGTCGCGCCTCCGCCGCCGCTTTGAACGTCTCCGCCGTCTCCGCGGCGTCGGCGGCGCCTCGGCGTCTGTCCGGGTGACACCGAAGCGCGATGGCGCGGTACGCGGCGGTGATCTCGTCGGTCGACGCGGACGGGGAGACGCCGAGCGCGGCGTACAGGTCGGGGCGGGTCGCCTCGGCGTCGGCGTCGGCGTAGAGGTCGTCGTAGATATCATCGTGATTTTGATGATGATGATTTTGATGACGACGCGCGCGCGCACCGCCGCCGATGTCGACGCCGGACGCGGACCGCGAGGACGTCGACGCGCTCGCGCTCGTGCCTCGAGACACGCGATCGCGAAAATCAACGTCGGCGCCGCGAACCATGGTCGAGTCGGTCGAGGCGAGGCGAGGCGGCGACTACGGCGACGAAGACGATGAATACTCAATTTCAATTCCTACTCGCTCGCGATTCGCGACGAGCGTCGCTCGAGAATCATACCCACGGTTTTCACGTCCTCCTTGCCGCTCGGGGTATCGATCTGCACGCCGTGACTCGCTATGGCGTCCATGATTTTATCAAAGGATTTTTCGTCGCACTCGTAATACGCCCTGCACTTTCTCTTCGCCGGTGGATTGAGCCACGTGGTGACGTCCACGGGTGCGCTCACCTCGAACACGGCGGTGGTGAGTCGGAGAACGTCGCCGATTTCGGCGCCGGCGCGCTCGGCGTTGCCTCCGGGGACGACTTCGTCGACGTACACTTCGGTGCCGACGCCTCCGGCGACGAGCCTTTGCTGAAACACGAGTCCGAGCGGACGCTCGCTCTCGAGACACACGGCGTCGGCGTCGGTGGGGAAGGTCAGGGACACGCTCGCGGGGGATGCGCCGCCGAGATCGACGGCGAAATCGCGACGAACGACGCCGGGGACGTTCGTGGGCTCATCGGTGCCGGTGCGACGAATGAGCGCGACGTCGCCGGAGGCGGAGGCGGAGGTCGCCGTGAGCGAACGTCTCGCGCGAGACGATCCCAATCTCGCGTCGATGTGCGCGACCCGGGCGCACGCGAGGGCGAGGGCGGGCATGGAGGTCGAGGGGCGTCGTGTGCGGCGCGCGGCGCCGAGACTTTCGCGAACGGATAGACTCGAGAGAGGAAAGAAACTGGAAAGAAATCGTAGAGATCGATCGACATTTTACGTCGGATGTGGGGCTATGGGTGTGTCGACGCGCGCGTGTCATCGCTGCGCGGCGGCGGCTCGAACGTGCGCAGAGACGCGCGCGCGCACTTCGCCCACGGGAAGAGGGCGAGCGTGCTCCGAGCTCCATCGTTTTTGCTCAGCCTCGAGCGCCTCGAGGGACCATCGCTGGGTCAACCGGTCGTAATTGGCGCGAGGATCGTGGTGCGGGTTGCTGGGCACGCGAAGGTCCTCGACCTCCATGGTGACGAAGGCGGTGACGGCGTCGGAGAAGAGCTCGGACATCGGATCTTCAAATTGCGGCGGAAGCGGTTTGGTGAGAAGCGGCTTGCTCGCCGGACGCTGAGGCGCGCGGGGGGGTTCTTCGCGCTCGCGCTTCATGCCTCGGGACGAATCGTACGCGGACGGCTCACCGGCCGGAGGGCCCCAACCGCCCGGTCTCTGGGGCGGGTAGGCGGCGTGCGATTGCGGACGCATCGCCTGCGCGAGACTCGACTGTTGCGGCTGCAGTGGGGCGTGACCTCCGCGAGCGTACTGCGGTCCCCCGCGCGCGCTGTAGCCACCACCGTTCGACATGGCGCTTCTCGGGGGAGCGCTGGCGTTGAATCCGCCGCGACCGCCGGACATGGCGCTTCCTCGAGGCGCGCCGCTGTTGAACATGGATCTGCCGGGGGCGCCGCCGAAACGATTCAGCGCGCCACTTGAACCCGTCCGCATGCCCCAGTTCCCACCGGACCCCGAACCCGACCCTGTTCGGTACATTTGGTGTCCCTGCGTCGGCTGTTGCTGCGGCGAGGGGCGGTCCGGTAGTTCGCCCAGTTTGCCAAAGCCGACGTATTTCACCTCGAAGTCACGAGCCAACTTCATCAGAGGCGTGTCGTTCGCGACGCGCAAATCGCCGAGGACATCCTTCATGTACACGTTCCCCGCCGTGTGCATCTCCATGATGCGAGCGACGATGACGTCTTTAAAGTGTAACATGAGTTCGGACAAGATTTTCAAAATCTTTCGAATCAGCGCAGCGTGCGCCGCCGACGCTCGCGGACCGCCCAACGTGGTGATGCACTTCTGGAAGCAGGCCATCATACCGCTGTGAACGATTTCGGCTTGTAAATTGGGGTTCATCGTCAGGGATACGGCCTCGAGAATCAAGCCGAGATCGCGCGTGGAGACTTGAGTTCTACCGTCGGCGTCGACGGGATAGCACAGGTTGAAGAGCTGCACGCACTGCGCGATGGCTTCCTTCGAACGCAAACCACCGGTCGTGGATTGCAATTCCTCCATTCTGAGATCGACTTCGCTGCGCTTCTTCGCGTCCGCCGCCATCGCACTCCACTTGCTCGCGTACGAACCAGCCGGAGGCTTGGCGCGACGAACGTTTGATCTGGCGCCGCTCGATCGAGCGGCTCGATTCTCCGTGCGCTCATCCGCCTTTCTCTGCCTCTCCAACGCGCGAATTTCTTCCGGCGGACGCCATGATTTGTTTTCAGCCTTGACGACCGTCTTCTTCGGCGTGTAGTGATCCTTCATCGCTTCGCGTCCTCGCGCCTCCTCTTCCTGAATTTTTGCCTCGTCAAGCTCGTGCATGACGGGCTCCAAGTCAGCCTCGTGTCCTTCGTCGTCGTCATCACCGTCGATGTTGTACATCTTGGCGGCTTCCGCAGCCTTGGCGCCGCCGATCCATCCGCAGCACGCGCCAGCCATGCAATAACACCTCGACGGCTTTTCCCCGAAACGCTCAAACTTGTAATCGATGGTGAGCTCCTCCCCCGCGGCGATGTCTCGAGTCGCGAAAATCCCGATGCACAGCTCCCCGCGCACCATCCACTTTTGCGTCTCACAGTTCGGCGCGCACGAGTGATTCAAAAACCTCGCCACGTTCCCTCGAACCGTCGCGTCGATGGTTTCGCTGCTCGACAGTGTCATGAAGTAATAATGGCTTCGCCCCTCCTCCTGGTACCGCTCCTTCCTCTCGTGATACGCATCCTCGTGCAAAACCTCGCCCAAATACTCCATCACGAACTCACCCGCCCCGACATCCTGTTCCGCGAACAATCCGTGCCCCTTTTTCCCCGTCCTCTTCACCGTCGCCCGCTTATACTCTCTCCTCGACAACCTCTGATTCCCGCACGCGCTCCCACACGGACAGTGCATCGGATCGCACTCGCTCAGCACCAATCTGTTCAAACACTCCGCCCCACACCCGACGCCGTCCTCGACGACGCACGAACAAACCATGATATCGTCCTCCGTCTGCGTTTTCGGCGCGCGGTGCGCGAAGACGTTTCTCTCGATTCTATACCACTCGTGCGTCTTCACCCTCGGTCGAGACCCTCCGTCCCTCCCGCTCCCGCGCGCCTTGGCGTTCGCCGCCGCCTCTTGCGCCTGCATCAACACGTCGATCTCGTGATCCTCCAGCTCTTGCGGGTCATCGCACGTGCTGAACTGTTGATCGAGATTTTGATGACAAAACCACGCGTGATTCTCTCCCAATCTCTCGGCGACGAGCTGCGGCACGCGACGCCACACCTGACACGAATCGCACTGCACCCACGCATCCGTCGTCAGCGGTCGCTCGCTGAGCAAACGCTGCAGGGTCTCGCTCATCGCGCGACGTTCGCGTCGGCGACTGCCGATGAATCTTTCATTTCATTCCAGTCCAATCGAACGCATTCATCCGCACACGGCGTCGCGTCGACGGTCGCGATCGACGCGCGAGTTCGCTCGGAGGACGCGCGGGGAATATCCGCGGCGCGCTCGCGCGCGAACTCGCGGCGGGAGCGACGCGCGCGGGCGCGCGAGGGTGACGAATGTCGAATCCGTTTGAAATCCCCGCGCCCGAACCGACGGTGAACGCGCCGTCGGCTCGAGCGGGGGCGAATCCGTTCGAGGCACAGGTGCGCGAGAGACGCGCGTGGGTCGCGCGGTGGCGACGCGCGACGCGACGACGCGCGAGGGAGGACGAGGTGATCGCGGGGAAGAGATGATCGCGTCGTCTCGAGATCTTTCCTCGGCGGCGGCGGCGGCTCGATTCGGTTCGGCTGTCCGCGCGCGCGAACGATTTGACTGACCGAACGACCGATCGCGACGTGTTCATTCGCAGGAACATCCGGGACACGCGAGAGGGGCGAGCGCGGCGTCCTCGCACGAGGAGTTTAGTAATCCTTTCGAGTCGCCGGGTCGCGCCGCGCGCGGCGGCGGTTTCGAAGGCGAGGTGCCCTTACCGGATGTCCCTCTTCCGGGCGCGAACGCGTACGAAGCCGAGGGCGGTGGGGACGTGAATTCAACGTTCGGGGCGTACGATGTGGCGGCGAATCAGGGCGGTGAGACGGGCGTGGAGATGGGGGCGCCGCCGTCGCAGCCGCGAGGCGGGTTTCGATCGAGCGCGACGGCGGTGTTTAAGAGCGCGTTCGGTGGACGTTCGTCCAACCCGGCGCCGAGCAGGAGCGCGTTCGGTGGCGGTGGAGCAATGGACGGCGCGTCGTCCGCGTCGCTCGCGGCGCAACAGCGCGATCTCGAGAGACGCGAACAAGAGGTTTTACGACGCGAGCGGGATTTGGAGGCGCGCGAGCGCGCCGTGAGAGACGCGCCGAGCGGCGGCGGTTCGGGCGCTCTCAACTGGCCGTTCAAGTGGTACGCCATCGCGTATCACAGCATCGCGGATGAGATTCCACCGAGACACAAGCGGTGCGTGACGCTGTGTTACACCGTGTACGTGTTATTCGCCGTCGCGATGTTGTTGAACTGCTTCGTCACCTTTATCAGAATTTTTCAAAAGGGTGACTTGTCATCGTTTTTGATGTCGTTCATCTACATGGTGTGCGGCGTTCCGGGCGCGTGGATGCTGTGGTATAGACGCGTGTACAACACGTTCAAGGCGGACCGCGCTTTCGGGTTTTTGTGGTTCTTCTTGATGTTTTTGGTACACATCGGCTTCGTCACCTTCGCCGCCCTCGCGCCGCCGGGTTTCTTCGGCGCGCAACAGTGGGCGACGTGCGGTTTACTCAATCTTACCGAAGCGCTGAATTCGCACAAAATCATCGGTATCATGCACGCCATCGTGATGTCGATGCTGATGGCGGACGCGGTGCTCTCCGTCGTCTGTATTCGCATGGTGTACTCGTCGTTCCGCTCCGACGGACACTCGATTCAACAGGCGCGGGAGGAGGCGTATCGCGAGGGCGCGCGCGCCGCCATGACCGGCGGCATCGGGTCGGCGGCCGTATGATGACGCGGAACGACGTCGAATCGAATCGAATCGTGCATAAGTTAGATAGTTTCTTCTGGTTGTAAGGAGTTCAATGTCATTCCAACGCTGCTAAACAAGAAGTGGAATCGTTGTACGTACGCGTCCTTCTTTGGACACTAGCACGTCTTCAGATCGCTCGTCCACGACTTTTCGTAGTTCTCGACGGCGAAGTCGTATACTTTCTGTTGATGCGCCAATCCTTTCTTGATCTTCTTCATCATCTCGGTGTCAGCCATGTACGTCTCCAGACGCTCCTTGAGCCGCTTGCTCAGACGACCGTTGCTGCCGTTGGTGAACATGTGACTGGCGCGCTGTAAATCGAGATGAGCGAAATCCGGAAGCGTAAGCTTCATCTTCCGCAACCCGTCCGTGAGCTTCTCGGTGAGGAGATATCGCACGCAGCCGCTCTTGAGGTTGTGTATGCAACCGTCGACGTGGCACTGCGTGTCGCGGGGGTACGTCCCCGGAGAGATGAGTTGGGTCCAATCGTCCCCTTGCGTGAAGTAAAACCACTGCAATGGATTGAGCGGGCACTCACCGGCCGCTTTCCACTGCGGCACCCACATGGCACGACCTTCGGCACCTTCGAGGCACGAGTATTTGTAATGGCTCATGAAGCGCTCAAACGGGTCGCGCAAAACCATGAGATACATGCACGGCGCTTCGGTCGCCGAGCACAATCCCATGTTGTACGAACCCTTGGACATGAGACGTTGACCCTTATCGTACGCCTCGGCGAGCGTCGCCGTGGAGAATGCATTTTCCTTGGCGTGCAACGCGCGCGTGGTGGCGTAAATGTTATTCGCCGTGGCGTCGACGAGCGGCGCCGTGAGCCAACCGCTGTTGTACACCTCACGAGGACGGAACGCCTTGCCGTACTTGCTATCGATCGTGCGTTGAACGGACGCCAGCACTTCGTTAAAGTACGTCCCACCAGCCTTGGGGACGTGCACGAAATTATACAACATGGCTGTGTTTCCGCGTTGTCGAATCTTCTTCGCGTATCCATCCTTGGGCAAGAGATACGGCGCCTCGGTGTCGTTATTCGCCATACCGGTGATGAAGTGCGACTCCGGTCCGCGATGCAGTTTCGACATCGCGCGTTTCCCCTTTTCAGACAACCCGAGCGTCGCCGTCGCCTCCGCTCGCATCGCTTGATAGATGAAATACTTTTCGATATCCTCCTCCGCGCCGCGACTCTCTCGCGAGTCGCACCTCTTCGCCGGAATGGAATCCCTAAACTGTCTCCCCTCCGGAATCCTCCCCGCCGCCCACGCTCTTCGCCAGTCCGGCAACGCACGACCGAGATTATTCGCATCACTCGATCCCGGGACGCCCGTGGTGACGACGCACAACGCCGCCGCCGAGGAGAGCGCCACGCACGCCAACGCGCGTCTCGACGACGACCACCCCTCGGCGCGTCGTCCCTCGCCGTCACCGTCACCACCGCGTCCGCTCGCCGTCGCGCGCGTGTCATCGGCGGCGCTTCGAGCGTTCTCGACGTCCGCGACGTCCTCGGTCAACAACGGCGCGCGCTCGGCGCTCGCGAGAGGCGTCATGACGCTCGATGGGTGTTGCGAGGACGATCGAGGATGGATTCGATCGACGGCGGCGTCGGGTCGGCGCTCGACGGGAAACCGAGACGCGGTGACGATGCGCGACGCGCGTTCGTCGGGGTCTCGCGCGCGGATGCTCGGACGCGACCGTCGGCGGCGCGGTGTGACGACGAGGCGGTCGGGCGCGACCTGGGCGTGGGGGACGCGTACATAAATGTACAGTGGTGGTAGGGTTTAACGTAGTGTAGGTGGTTCGAAGACTATGTATGGTTTAAAATGACGCGGTTCGTGCGCTTCGGCGTCTCTGTCTCTCTCTCTCTCTGTCTCTCTGTCTCTCTCTCGCCGCGCTACCTAACAGCTCGCCGGCGCGCGAGCCCAGTTCTTATCGTAATTCGCCACGGCGTGATCGTACACCTCTTGCATCTTGGCGTGTCTGCGCTTGATGGTCTCCATGATGGTGGCGTTGGACATGTATCGTCGCAGACGCGCCAACTCGGACGCGGCGAGCTGCGGTTGCGCGTTTCGCGCGCCCCAGTTGAGGCCCACGTGAGAAAACTCTGGAAACGTCGAGCGAAGTTTCCCGATGCCGTCGTGATACTTTTCGAGGATGAGGTATCGGAAGCAGTTGCTGTCCAAGTTGGTCATGGATTGCGCGGCGCGCGCGGCGACGTCCTTGGCGCCCGGCGCGAGTTGGTACGTCCAATCCAAGTTTGGACCGAGGTGATCCATGAATTCAATCGGATCGAGCGGGCAGTGTCCGACGGCTTTCCACTCCTCCTCCCACTGCGCCTTACCCTCGGAACCTTTGAGACACGAGTACTTGTAATGACTCAGGTACCGCTGAACCGGATCGCGCAACACCGTCAGGTAGACGCACGGTCCGTCGACGGCGTCGCAAAAACCCATGCCGTATTGCCCTTTACCGAAAAAACGCGTCCCCTTGTTGTACTGCGAGACGAGCGAATCTTGACCGAACCAATGCTCGGGCTGATGCGTGCGAAAGTGTTCCGCCGTGCTATAAACGTTGGTCTGCGTCAAATCCACCAACGGGAGCGTGATCCACGACCCCATGGGCGGTTTGTGCAGCGGATAGGCGTATCCAAAGTGTTGACCATTCTTCTCCATCGCGTCCGTCATCATCTGCGCGAAAAACGTCCCACCAGCCTTTGGAACGTGGACGAAATTATAAAACAGCGCGCTCGAATTCTTCATCGCGATGTGTTTCGCCTTACCCGCCGGGGGCACGGCGTACGTCTTTCCCGCGCCGATTCTAAAACTCCAGTCGAGGATGAAATCATTGATCGACTTTTGATTCGGTCGAACGTATTGACCTCTACCCAACTTTGCCGCGTCTACGTCTCTCGCGTCGGCGGGTCCACACGCCGCATTTCGCACGAGATAGGAATCCGGCCACTCGCCGATGTCGACGTACCGCCCGGGCCACGGCGAGGCGAAACCCGCGCGCCGCTTTGAACAAAATTTCGGTCGTCCACCGAGCTTGGCGAGACCCTCCGCTCGAGATTTCGACGAATGCGCCACGACCCAACGTCTCGACGCCGGACTCGCGACACCCGACGCGTTCGTCGTCCCCGCCCCGTCGACGCGTCCCGAAACCGTCGCCGCCGCGCACGCGCACGCGCCCATCGCCAGCGCCACCACCGTCGCCACTCGCGTCCCTCGACGCAACACCGATCGCCACGACGACTCCGCGGCCTCACGCATCTCTCGCACCGCGCCCTCATCGCCCCGTTCCGTCGAGTCGCGCGCGAACGCATCCCGCGCGATCGCGCGCTCGGGATCATCGTCGTCTCGCGTCAACAGCGCTTCGCGCTCACCGCGCGTCATCCCTCCGCGCCTCGCCCAGAGGTCCACCGATGACGTTTTCACCGGTATCCGTCGTCCGCGCGCGCGCGCGCGTCAGAGCGCGTCCTCGCGCGTCGCGATGTCGCGCGAGACGGCGTCATGGGTGTTACGACTCGCGCGTTCGATCGCGCGTCACTCGGCGGCGTCTCCTCGTCGTCCGCGGTCGTCCCCGCGCGCGAATTCGTGCGACACACCGCGAAGGGACGATGCGCGGACGCGACGTCGAGCGCGCGCTCGTCTCGCGCGAGACGTCGAGCGCGTACGGCGCGGAGAGGCACGCGCGAGGTGGCGCGCGAGGAGCCGATGACGACGAGGATGACGGCGCGGGGAGACGCGCGAGACGAACGTGGAGACGCACGCGCGGTGTGGGGGTGATGATTCTCGCGGTGTGTGCGTGCGCGTGCGCGAGCGCGATCGGGGGGGTCGGGGGGGGACGAAGGAGAGGGATGAAGACGCGCGCGGCGTTGGGCGCCGGCGGTTGGGAGACGCCGCGCGTGCCGGATAATTTTTTCGGGGAACGTCTGAGCGCGGACGCGCGGGCGAACGCGCCGAGTAAGGCTGAAAAGTGGAATAGAGTGTCGCTGCGCACGCGGGTGCCGAGCGTGCGGACGAGGGGTGGGAGTGGAATGTGGGCGAGGCGGGCGCCGCCGATGGGGGTCCCGGGACTTCGCGCGCACGTGACGCGCGCGCAGAGAGCGAGCGATGATGCGAGGATATTGGTGCTCACGAAACCGTTCGAGTGGGGGATGACGTATTTGCAAATCGCGAGCGTTAAGAGGTGGGCGCCGGATCTTTTGCCGCACGTGACGGTGTTGACGTACGACGACGAGACGCAAAAGGCGTGCGAGGCGCATCGAGGCGTGGATTGTTTCTTCGACGCAAACTTCGTTCGGAGGTACGGGAAGGATCCGAACGACGGTAAGGCGAGAAATGCGATGTCGTGGCGCAAGGTACACGCGGCGTTCGAGCTGCTCAAGGCGCAGATACCGGTGGTGATTTTAGATTCAGATACGGTTTTCTTGTCCGATCCCACCGAGGCGTGGTCGGCGGCGTTGGAAAAATACGACGTCGTCGTGAGTTCAGACGTCGGAAACGTGTACGAGGCGCAGGGGAACATGAACACGAAATTAGTCATCTTCCCGGCGACGACGCGAAGCGTGACGCTGTGCGAACAATGGCTCGCCGGGGAGAGTCGCTTGGTGTCCAAGGTGAATTACGGCGAGTTCCCCGAGCAGAGTTACTTCAACTACGTCCTCGTCCCGCAGTCCGCGGGCGCGTACCACATCCACGCCATGAGCACGAGCGAATCCAGTAACTTTATCACCGCCGACGCTGGCGAGGACGGCACCTTTCCCGGCGCGCACACCGTCACCGCGTCGTACTGCGGAGACGCGCGCGACAAGGAACGCTTTCTCCAACACGTCCTCGAGACCAAGCACAACGCCGAGGCCGCCCTCGGCGTCGGTCCTCGTTCCAACCCATCCATCGCCTCCACCGCCATCCCACTCTCCTCGGCGACCGATTTCGACCACGACGGATTCCCCGACGCCGAGTCCTTTCCGCACCCGGATCTCAAATGCGACCACGTCAAGCGCCGACTCGTCGCGCAGCGTCGATACGAGGTCACCTCCGATCGACACATCGTCTGGACGTGACCATCGCGCGGGGCGTTCTCGCGCATTTCTTCCGCGCGCATCCACGATCCATAGCGTCAGTAGTGTCGTCGCTCGGTGTAAAGACACCCTCAGACGCGAGATAGCCAGCCCTTTGCCTCACACGTCGTGCGCTTTTTCACCCATTTTGTCCCGAACATCTCCGCGCGCGCCGACGTGCCGACGACATGCCCGCGCGCGCGAAACGACGCGAAGAGACGCGCGTCGCCGTCATCGGCGGCGGCGTGAGTGGACTCTCCGCCGCGTTCCTCTTACAGCGCGACGCGGAGAGGGCGAATGAAAAAGTGCGCGCTGGGGACGATGGTGATGGGGACGCGGGCGAAGCGACGCGCGCGCGCGCGCACCGCGATGTGACGCTGTTCGAGAGTTCGAGCGAACTCGGTGGACACGCGTTGACGGTGCCATCGCCCTCGGCGGGGTGCGACGTCGATCTCGGGTTTCAAGTGTTCAACATGACGACGTATCCGCACTTGGTTGGACTCTTCGGGACGCTGGGCGTGGAGAGCGAACCGAGCGATATGTCCTTCTCTTTGTCCACTGGAAGCGTCGAGTGGGGATCGATCGGATTGCGAGGGGTGTTCGCGCAGCGTTCGAACGCGAGGAGTGGGAAGTTTCTCAACATGATTCGTGAAATTTTACGTTTCGGTCGCGAGGCGCCCGAGGTTTTAACGCCGGGACGCGAGAAAGAGTTCGAGGACGTGTCACTGGGACAGTATCTCGCGGCGAAGAAGTACTCGAGGTTTTTTCAAGAGTCGTACGTCGTGCCGATGTGCGCGGCGATCTGGAGTTGCAGCGATGACGACGCGATGGCGTTTCCGGTGCGGACGTTGGTGCGGTTTTGGGCCAACCATCACTTGTTAAACGTCGTTGAGCGTCCGAATTGGCGCGTCGTTCGCGGGCGATCCAAGGCGTACGTGGACGCAGTGGAGAAAGAATTGCGAGACGTTCGAAGGGGGACGCGCGTGTGTTCGGTCAGACGAACGCTCGACGGGTCGAAAGTCAAGGTGACGTACGCGAGAACGAACGCCAAGGGCAAGACGCGAGAAGAGTCGGAACTCTTCGATGACGTCGTCTTCGCGTGTCACAGCGATCAGGCGTTGGCGATGCTCGGTCCGTGCGCGACGCCGGCGGAGCGACGCGCGCTCGGAGACGTCAAGTACCAAGAAAACGTCGTCTATTTACACACTGACGACACGCTCATGCCTCGCAACAGAGACGCGTGGGCGTCGTGGAATTGCCTTCGAGGCGATCGACTCGGCATCTCCGCCGACGAGGCGGCGAGCAGGAGCGTGTGCGTGACGTATTGGGTCAATTTGCTACAAAACCTCGCGCCAGGGACGAAGGATTTGTTCGTCACGCTCAATCCTCCGCGCGACCCCGCGTCGGGGACAGTGGAGCACAAGGTGACGCTCGCGCATCCTTTGTTCAACAAGGCGGCCATCGCCGCGCAACGGGACATCAAATCGCTTCAAGGCAAAGACAGAGTGTGGTTTTGTGGCGCGTGGTGCGGATACGGATTCCACGAGGACGGCATCAAGTCCGCGGTCGATTGCGTTGACGAAATGCTCGGAAAGTCGTCGGTGCCGTGGTCGCCGCGCGCGTGCGATCCGAAACTCTCCACGATGACGAAGATGATCTTACCCATGTTCCAGCGCGCGTGCACGGGATGGCTTCCGGCGAACAAGCGTCTGCGTATGATTCTACCGGACGGGAGTGAGCGCGTGATGAGCGGGAAGGGGGCGAACGAGAACGCCAAGACCATCACGATGACGGTGTTCAATCAAAGACTCTTCATGCAGACGATTTTACGCGCCGATATAGGTCTCGGCGAATGTTACATGAACGGTGATTTCGACGTGGATTTGATCGATTTCATGGATATGATTTGCAAGGGCCACCCCGCGGCGTCCGGCGTCGACACCGAGGATTGTAAACCGAAGATGCGGTACGATCCCGTCGGTCTTCTCACCGAGGCGGTCAACTGGGTCGGCGCGCAGATGGAGATGGCGGCGCACAAGGCGCTCAGTAACACCAAAGAGGGATCGCGTAAGAATATTGAGTATCACTACGACGCCGGGAACGATTTCTACAAGTTATTTTTGGATTCGACGATGTTTTACTCGAGCGCTATTCACGGAGACATCGACGACGCGAACATGTCGGTGGACGTCTTGAACAAGTTCACCACGTACAAACAGCGAGAGGCGCACTTGGAGCATTCGCAGTACGCGAAAATCGACGCCATGATCGCAAGAGCGAAGATCGAAAAGGGTGACCACGTGCTCGAGATTGGCTGCGGCTGGGGCATGTGCGCTATTCGCATGGCGCGAACCAAGCACTGTCGCGTCACCGGTTTGACACTGTCCCACGAGCAACACGCGGAGGCGACGGCGCGCGTCAAGGCTGCGGGATTATCGCACTTGATCGACATCGTCATCTGCGATTACCGCGACGTGCAGGGCACGTTCGACAAGGTGATTTCGATCGAGATGCTCGAAGCCGTCGGCCACGAACACTTGCCCACGTTCTTCGGCACCGTGCACAGAGTGTTGAAACCGGGCGGACGCGCGTCGATTCAGGTCATCACGATGCCAGACGGACGATACGAATCGTACTGCAACAGCGAAAGCGACTTCATTCGCGCGTACATCTTCCCGGGCGGACACTTGCCGTCTATCGGCGCGATGACGAGCGCGGCGCCGCGCGGATTGATGCTCGCGTCGTACGACGACATCGGTCTGCACTACGCCGTGACGTTGCGCCTGTGGCGCGAACGCATGATGCATCACGCCGATAAAATTCTTGGTATGGGATACACGCGTCGATTCTTGCGCATGTTTGAGTTTTACTTTGCGTATTGCGAGGCGGCGTTCGCGAACAAGTTGATTTACGACTTGCAAATGACGTGGATCAAGTACAGCGACGACGCCACGATCAACACGCCCTCGCAGTCGGCGTTGCCGCACGCCAAAGACATCGCGATGGTCGGTGCGGTGTGCGCCGCGTTCGCGCAGCACAACCCCGCGAGCGTCGTGGAGATGTACGCATTGGCGGTGCCTCTGCTCTTGTCCTTCGCGACGGTTTTCGCGTCGACGTTCGCGGTCGCCGCGATTTCGCTCAACGTATCCCTACCCAAGTGGAGCAAAAAAGTGAGCAAGGTGAAACTCGAGGAAGCGTCGACCGCGCACGGCACGCTCACCGAACGAACGTTGGCGCTGACCGTTCCGTTCATGCGCGCCGTCGTCTCCGCGGCGTTGGGTTTCGCGGCGTGCGCGTTCGTCGACGACACCCAAGGCGCGCGCGACGGCGCCATCGAGTGGATGCTCCCAGACACCAAGACCGGTAAGACGCGCGCCGTTCGTCTGTTGTCGGCGTTCGTCATCGTCACGCTCGGACGCATCGTCGTCGCGAGCGCGCGTCGCGATGCGCGCGTCGTCTCCAGAAACGCCCTCGCGCTCGCCGCGACGTTGGCCGCGCTTCACCGCGACGTCTTCGTCGTCACCGGCGCCTGCGCGCTCATCGTCGAGGTGTGTCACGCCACCGCGCACTTCCGCGATTTCACGCGCGTCGCCAGCGGGTTCCCACACTACGAGACGTTCGCGTACGCGGCGTCTCGCCGGCTCGCCGGCGTCGCCTTTTACCTCTTCCGGGTCATCCCCACCATCTCCGCCGCCATCGCCTGCACCGCCCACGTTCGCGCCGGATCCATCGATGCCGCATCGTCCATCAACGGCGTCCTCGCCGTCACCGCGTGCGTCCTCGCCGTCGCGGGATGCGCGCGCGCGTACGTCGCCGACGCGCAACGCGCGTCGGCGGAGCGTCTCGTGCGCGCGCGCATTCTCGAAATTTCCACCTCAGCCGACGTCTGAGCGCTCGACGTCCGCGCGCTCGACGCGTGCGCGTGCGTTCGTTTTAAACGCGTCGTCCGTCTCGGTCGACGGACGCGCATCATGCATTCATTATTCCCGTTGTACAAAGTTTCGTCGAGTCCCGAAAACTGTCCCCAACCGTCTCCGCACACATCGGCGCGATCGCCCCACCGCGCGCGACGATGACGGTCGAGAGCCCGTCCGCGCTGGCCCACGGGGTGAAACGCGTCGGGTTCCACATCCTGGGCGAGCTCATCGGGAGCGGCGGGACCTCGCGCGTGCACAAAGCCGTCGACCAGCGCACGGGAAGCGTCTGCGCCATCAAAGAGATTCCGCTTCGGGAGATGTCGCACGATCAGCTCGAGCGCATCACGAGCGAGGTGGAGCTTCTGTCGAGGTTGGAACACCCGAATATCGTCAAGTACGAGGGAGCGACGAAGGTTGGGGACAGTCTGTACATTTTGTTGGAGTACGCGGAGAACGGTTCGTTGGCGCGCGTGGTGCATCCGAGTCGATTCGGGGCGTTTCCCGAGAGTCTGTGCGCGGTGTACGTCGCGCAGGTGTTGCGTGGATTGGCGTATCTGCACAGTCAGGGGGTGGTGCATCGAGACATCAAGGGGGCGAACATTTTGACGACGAAGGAGGGCGTCGTGAAGTTGGCCGACTTTGGCGTCGCCACCAAGGGTGGTCGTCACGCGCCCGGAGATGGATTCGGGGATCTATTCGGCGCGGATGATGTCGGGACGAAGGGTGCGGGCGAGGCGTCGGAAGGGGAGGAGAGTGGAGAGGGTGGGGTGATCGGCGCGACGGAGAGCGACGAGGCGGCGATGGGGACGCCGTATTGGATGGCGCCCGAGGTGATCGAGATGCGGAACGTGACCGCGGCAGCGGACATTTGGAGCGTCGGATGCACCATCATAGAGTTGTTGACGAGTTCGCCGCCGTATTTCGATTTAGATCCGATGCCCGCGTTGTTTAGGATTGTTCGGGACGAACATCCGCCGTTGCCGCCTAGAATTTCAGACGCCATGAAGGATTTCTTGTTGTTGTGTTTCAAGCGAGATCCCAAAGACAGACCGACCGCGGAGGAGCTCATGAATCACACGTGGTTGATGGACGAGCACAAGGTGCTCAGCGAGATATTACCGAAGAGTGAAGGAGCCGCGACGTCGGCGGCGGGCGAGGCGAACGGCGAAGACGTCATCGCCAAGGTGATCGATCAGATGGCCAACATCGGCGTCAACGCGCCGAACGCGAGCGCGTCGGCGAACATGTCGTCTCTCTTGAGTTCGCGAGATCGTTCGAGTTCGCATACAGATTTAGCAAACTGGATGAGAAGCGACACTGGGATGACGAAGGCGCAAATCGAACTCAACAAGTCTCTCGTCGAAAACATCGATCGTTTGCGCGACGCCTTCGAGACGTCCGCGAGCGGGGAGACGACGATCGAGGAAGTGGAAATAGTGGGTGAGGGATTCATTCGCACGTTGGAAGAATCGAAGAGCGTATTGGTGACGAACGAGACACTCTTCACCATGCGCGTATGCGGCATTCTCATGGGCGTCCTTGAAGCCGACACGTCGTCCACGCGTTTGCGCACGGTGGCGCTCGAGTGCGTCGCAGCGGCGAGCACGACGAGTCGAGACATATTGACGTCGTTCGTCACGTTGGGTGTCTTACCCAAGGCGCTCGACGTGCTGAGGAATAAAGAGTTTAACATGCGCATCAAACTCGCGGCGTTGAAACTCTACCGCGCGACGGCAAAGGCGGGACCGGTGTTCACGCGATGTCTCGTCGCGTGCGGCGCGCTTCCCGTCTTGGTGGAGGTGCTGGATTACGGATTCAGTGGGAACGGACGCGAGCTCACCAAGCTCGCCTTGGGGGCTATTTACATCGCGGCGGAGATTGAGCGAGGCGACCAACTTCCGAAACAGCTCGGTCAAACGCTTTCGCTGACGCTCGCCAACGCCGGTCTATTCCCGAAACTCGTCGGATTACTCGGCACGACGCACACCGCGAGTCTCGAAGACGCGGCGATGAACGCCGACGATATGGACGAGACGCGAAGCGAGGGCGGATCGTCCATCTCTGGTTCCATCGGCGGCGCCAGTTCGTTCAGTCGCTCGCGCGGCGGTGGCGGCGGTGGCGGCGGCACGTCCAGCGGCGGTAAATACTATCGAGATCTCGTCGCTGAGACGCTGTATCGAGTCGCCAAGCGCGGCGACGGATGCGTCGAGGTGTCAAAATCTTTGGTGGACGTGCGCATCATTCACGGATGTTTGGCGCACCTCAGCGTCGTCCCGCGTTCGACGGCGACGAAAATTCTCGGCTTGATTCATCTCTTATCGCAACAGACGGAAGCGTTTGACGTGTTACAGAGCGCTGGTGCCATTCCCAAGCTCGTCAAGTGCGTCGAGAGCAACTTCAAATCTGGACACGCGCAGTCGTCCGAGATCGCGCTCAGAGCGTTGCGCAACCTCTGCGCGGTGAACAAGGAGCGTCAAGAGCAAGCCGCCGTCGCCGGTTTGATCCCACTCTTGGTTCAAATCATCGATCGCGCCAAGATCGGTGAATCAGACGCGGACGACGCGTCGACCAAGGACCACGCGCCCGCGTACGTCTCCCCCTCGGTGAAGCTCGCCGTGCCCCTCCTCTGCGACATGGCGTCCACGAGTCGACGCACGCGAGAGCTCCTCGAAAAACACGGCGCCCTGGACGCGTACGTCCATCTCATCTCCGTCAACTCCGGATGGACCCTCTCCGCTCTCAACGCCGTCGGTTCCTGGCTCGCCATAGAACCTTGGAAAGTCGAGGCTCGCCTCCTCGAATCCGACGCCGCCGAGAGCGTGCACGAGGCGTTCGAGGCATCCGTCGGCGAGGCGAGCGTCCTCGAGGCTCTCCTCGATCTCGTCTCCAAATCCCCTCGCCTGTGCCAAGCGCTCGCCAACGAGGATTTCATCCCTCCCCTCATGGACGCCATCGCGGATCCATCGACGAAGACGACGATTCGAATCACGCTGTTGAAGACGCTCGGCGTCGTGCACGAGCACGCGCAGCGACCGAAGGAACTCATCATTCGACACGACGTCGTCGCGAGACTTCGCGCGCTCATCACCGACGACGGCGACGAGCGTCAGGCACAGGCGGTGCTCACGCAATTGGTGAATAAAATTCTCAGCACGATGCGGTTAAACCGAGTCGTGTGACGCGCCGCCGCCGCCGCCGCCGCCCGCCGCCGCCGCCGCGGGACGGGTCTCCTTCCACACATAGGAAATTTGTACTGTACACTATATACAACGAGTTATGACTCAAGAAATAGTCCCATCCACGTTATCCAATCCGACCGCGACCCCGCGCGCGGTCGTCGACCCCGCACACGCCCGCGCGCGTTCCCGCCTCGCGCGTCGCACGCACGAGATGTCCGCCGTCGTCGCCGTGCCCCTCGCGCGCGCGCGCGCCGTCGCCCGCGCGCCTTCCGCGCGTCGAGGCGCGATGATGACGATGACGGCCGGGACGTCCGCGCGTCGTATCTCTCCGTCTCTCGCGCGCCTCGCCGCGAGAGGGAGGACGACGACGGCGCACGGCGCGGCCGACGCGACGTATGACACGTCCGCGCACGAGCAATTGATGTCGGGACTGAAGGGCGCGGCGCTGAACGCCAAGGAGAAGAGATTTCCGAGCATGCAAGAGGTGCTGTCGAACATTCCGAAGGAGTGCTTCGAGCGAGACACGGCGAAGAGCTTGGCGTACGCGTTGACGTCGACGGCGATTACGTTGGCGTGTGGGGCGTTGGCGTACGCGTTCGTGCCGTTGCAGGCGGCGTATTGGCCGGTGTGGGTCGCGTACGCGTTCGTGACGGGAACGGCGGCGACCGGGTGCTGGGTCGCGGCGCACGAGTGCGGACACGGGGCGTTCAGCGATAATAAGACGGTTCAGGACACGGTTGGATACATTTTACACTCGCTGTTGCTCGTGCCGTACTTTTCGTGGCAGCGATCGCACGCGGTGCATCACTCGCGCACGAATCACGTCCTCGAGGGCGAGACGCACGTGCCCGCGCGACTCGGCACCGAGGACGCTAACATGGTCTTCAAGCTTCGAGGTTTGCTCGGTGAGGGACCTTTTACATTTTTGAACCTCATCGGCGTCTTCGCGCTCGGTTGGCCCATTTACTTGCTCACCGGCGCGAGCGGCGGACCGGTTCGCGGGAAGACGAATCACTTCTTACCCTTCATGGGCGAGCAAGGCAAGCACGCGCTCTTCCCGGGTAAGTGGGCGAAAAAGGTGTGGCAGTCCGACGTCGGCGTCATCGCGGTGCTCGGCGCGCTCGCCGCGTGGGCCGCGCACAGCGGGATCGCCACCGTCATGGCGCTCTACGTCGGTCCGTACATGGTGACCAACTTTTGGCTCGTCTTGTACACGTGGTTGCAACACACCGACGTGGACGTGCCGCACTTTGAGGGCGACGATTGGAACTTGGTCAAGGGGGCGTTCATGACCATCGATCGTCCGTACGGTCCGGTGTTCGATTTCTTGCACCATCGCATCGGGAGCACGCACGTCGCACACCACATCAACCACACCATTCCGCACTATCACGCGAAAATGGCGACCGAGGCGTTGCAAAAGGCGTACCCGGATCTTTACCTCTACGATCCGACCCCGATCGCGACGGCGACATGGCGTGTCGGGAGCAAGTGCATCGCTATCGTGAAGAAGGGCGACGAGTGGGTCTTCACGGATAAGGAGCTCGCGCGTGCGTGCTAAGCTAGATTTAAGTTAGATGACGTGTCAATATCAAAACACAAAAACTGAGAGAACCGTGCGTTCTAATCGCGCGAGACCGAGACACCACCGTTCCCGTCATCGACCCGTCACGCGTGTCGCTCACGCCACGGTGAGCGGGGGCAAACCGAGACCGGAGACTTGCGTCGCCGTGAGGGACGCCTTTTTGCCCTTTTTGGGCGCGTTCTTCGCCTCGGCGCGCTTGTTGAGCTCCGCCTCGATGCCCTTCCACGCGACGGAGAACACCATCGCTTGCAACACGTTGGTGGCGATGCGAGTGGACAAACCGCGGCCGAGCAAGCCCTTCATGCCGTCCTTCTCGAGGACGCCCTTGACGGCGCCGATGTATCCCAAACTGGCGTCTCCGGACGTTTGCTTCACCGTCTTGACGACGCGCAACGAGTTGGAGATGCAATCCGACACGATGGACGCGCACATACCGATCGCCGCGTTTCTGGCGTTTTGCTTCAACGCCGTATCTTGCTGCGGAATGTTCTTTTGCAAGTAGTTGAACGTCGCGAACCACGGATAGTTACCCACCCAATTCGCCGCGAAATTCGCCGCCGCGCCGTTATACAAGACGCCCACGCCGCCAGCTTTCACCTTATCCTTCAACATGTTAAACGCCGCGTTCCCTTGCACTTGCAACGTCGTCTTAAACGTATCCACCGGCGTCAAAAAGATTCGCCACGTCGCCCCGCCGACGCTCGCGAATCCCGTCATGACGCTCACCGGCATGTGCGGATAGTACGCCTCCAACGCCGCGATCACCCCGGTGTTCGCCGCCGTGTCCCCGAATCGGCTCAACGGCGCCTGCACGATGGCGAACGACATGCCTTTATACAATCTCGGCACGCCACCTTCCTTGTACAGCGACTTGATGCTTCCCAGCATCGTGCCCCCGTTGGCGTATTGATAATTCATCGCCGTGCGCATCCACATGAAGGTTCCCACCTGAATGACACCCGCGGCGAACCCGGCGACGCCCCCGCGGAACGCTCTCGCGGACGCCTTGCGCATGACGTCGTTAAAGTTGACCTTTTTCTTTTCCTCCACCTTGACCGCGGCGAGCGACGGGAGCGCGGGCGCGGAGACGACGACGGCGCCCGATCGGGGCGCGGGCGCGAGGATTCGATCGCGCGTCGACGCGCGCGTGCGCTCGCGAGAGGCGACGCGAAGTTCGACGGGCATGATTCGGAGGAGTGCGCCGGGGCGTTCGGAGGGAGGCGGGCGCGGACCGACGGTCGCGCGCGGGCGGTGAGTGACGCGCGCGGGCGCGGAGGGATCGAGGGTGCGGGCGTTTTTATGTATGTCCCATTGGTTGGTTTTGATGGGTTTCAAAAGTATACGAATACGTACTATATGTCTGAACATGTAGTACATATCGAAAGGCCGCCGAGGGGCGCGGCGCGGCGGACGCGCGCGTCAGTCCTCGGCCGCGCGCGACGCGCGAACCGATCGATGGGTCGCGTCGTCTTCGCGCTCCCGACGTGACGCTCGCGACGCGACGCGTCGAATCAACGTCGGGAGACGCGGTCGTCCCGACCGAATGCGATCGTCGCATCCATGGCATCCATCGATGGACGACGACGTCCCGTGCATGACGTCCGAGGAGGCGCGCGAGACGTTCGATCTCGGCGCGTCGTCGCCCGTCATCGCCGCGCGCGCGTCGTGGACGCCGCAGACGCGCGAGTGGGATTGCGCGCGCGCGTGCGCGGCGTGCGTTTTGGGCCGGCGCGCGCGAGACGCGGCGCGTCGGCGTCGGTCGACGTGGACGATCGATCTCGCGGGTATTTTCACCGCCGCGGGGGCGAGAGGGGTGATGTTGGTGACGAAGACGATCGGTGTCGATCCTCGTTTGGCGGAGGATGCGTTTTATGAGGAGGATTATTTACGAGACGTCGCGCGGGTGAACGCGGCGTTTCGTCGAGCGACGGCGCTCGATTCGCCCGTTCGAGTCGTGCGACGACGCGTGCGGGCGGGTGACATCGCGGCGATCGTTTTGAATGGCGCGCACGCGTGCGTGGCGCTCGTGGATCGACGCGGATTGTCGCCCACGGAGACGAAGAGCGAAGGATTCGAGGGACACTACGTCGTCGTCGAAGACGCGAACGTCGACGCGAAGACGTTTACGCTCATCGATCCCGCGGGCGACGCTCGAACGAAGGGGCGCAAAATCGTGACGTGGTCGTGTTTCGACGACGCGAGACGCGCGTTCGGGACGGATGAAGATTTATTATTCGTGTCGTTGCGGGCGAAGGATTTCAACGTCGACGCGCCGAGACGGTTCGCGTAGATTTGTATTTGTACTGTACATGAATGAGAAGAGACGCTCCTACGCTCGTAACACGTCGTGCGATTCCACGAACGCCAACCATTGCGGACTCTTGTGCTTGCCAAACGGCACCGCCCACGGTGGAAGCGCGCTGTCGATTTTCGTCACCGACGGCGTGCGCAACGCGTAATCGACGCGCGCGCGCGCGCCTTTCGCGCAAGCCTCGGATTCCGCGGTCGCGTTCCCCGCAAAGTACGTCGCGCGCGTCTCCGCGTCGCGCACGACGTACCGAATCGCGTACTCCATGGGTGCGGACGCTCCACCGACGCCGTTGACGACGAAACGCGTCCCGCCCGCGCCTCTGACGTACTCGCCGACGTCAATCCACGTTTCGTTAGCGTCCGTCAAGTCACCGTTCGCGTCGAACGAGGGCGACACGGACAGTCGTGACACGCACCGCACGTCCACCGCGAGCACCCATCGAAGACTCTCGCCCACGGACAAGCGCACGAGGACGCCGTCACGGTCTCGCGTCGGCGCGCCGAACGACGGCGGCGTGACGCCCGTCGCGCGCGCTTCGTTCATCAACGCCGTCGCGCTCGTCTTGGACTCGATGACGCACGCACCGCGCGTCACCGCGTTGACGAAATCGAACGTCGAGTTTGCGGAGCACTCGAGCGTGAACGCTCGCTGAAACTCGGCGTTCGATCGGAGCGCGCGCGCGACGCCTCGCGTTCGAGAGGCGCCGGCGCGCGCGAGCACGACGCGCGCCTCGTTCGACGACACGACGTGCGACAGCACGAGCGGTTGCGGCGACATCGACGTCCATTGTCGACCATCTGTGCACGTCATGAACCACGCGGCGTACGCGCACGCGCACGCGGCGATGATACACGCGCGCCGCGCGGGCAGACGCCGCTGCGGCGACGCCACCGCGCTCGGCGCCAACGACGCGCACGTCGCGGCGACGAGAACGCCGATCACCGCCCCACCGATGGCGTCGTAGAGGTAAATCAAACCGTCACCGACGATGGACCGCGAACCGACGCCCTGAAGCACGCGCAAGAGCACGACGGCGTTGGGGAACGTGATCCATAACGGAGCGGCGACGGCGAACGCCATCGCGTCCGCGCTCGGAGGCGCGGGAACGGCGTCGTTCGTTCGCGCGAACGTCCACGGCAAGAGCGTCGGTGCGATCATCGTCACTGTAGGCACGAAGAGCCAGAGGATGGCGATGTACGAGGACCCGATGCCGGCGCGAACCGCGCGAGACGTCAACGCGCCCCAGACGACGACGTTACCGCACAGCGACGACCATTGGGCGACGCGTTCGGCGTCATCCGTCGATCGCATCTTCACCGACAGAGGCAACAGCGCGAAGCTCAGGGAGTGCACAACAGTCTGCACGGCGACGAAACATCCGAACGCGACGGCGCCCGAGAGCGCGACGAGTCCGACAGGACGCGCGACGAAGACGTTGGGTTCGCCGAACGCGCGCGCGACCATCGCGGGCGCGATCGCCGCGCCCGTGATGGCCGCGATCCAACCGCACGCGCACCCGATGATGACGGTTGGAATGGCGACCATGAGACGGAACGTGTCCTCCATTCGCGCGCGCGTCACGGCTTGCGTGCGCGACGCGGACGCCGACGCGAAAATCGCGTCTCCCAAGTACGCCTTGCGCAAAAACAACGCCAAGAGCACCAACGGGAGCGCGAAGAACGTCGCGTGACGCTCCGGGCGAGGCGCGTGGTGCACGACCATGCCGTATCCGGGAACTGTGTACCACGACACGGGCGCAGGCGGCGCGTCCGTCGCGTCGGCGTTGAGGGCGAATCCGCCCGTGCGGACGTAGTGCGACATAAACTCGAGCAGGTTCTCCCCAGACTGTCGCATCGATCCAGGTCGCACGTATTTCACGCGGTCTCTCGGCGTGTGATACACGGACGTGCGCTCGACGTAGGCGAAATCGAACAGTGCCGTCTCGCGATCGCCGAATTCGCGAAAGATGGCGTAATCTGTTCCGCTGTTGATGAGTCCAGAGTTGAAAATGTCCTCCGCGAACACGTTCCCACTCGCTCTGGGGACGACGCGCGCCCACGCGCGCAACGCCTCGACGCCCGCGCGCGTGTCCGTGCGCGCCTGAAACAATCTGTGCGGCCCACCGGCGCCCATGGATTCCAAATTTAACACGACGCCGAGTCTCGGCGCGGCGTCGCCGTCGCCGAACCAATCCCTATTATTCATCAACCCGTGCGCGCCCACCAATCCCTCCTCCTCCGCCGTGCTATACATCAACACCAACACCGCGCACCGCTTCGCCTCGACGTCGCACATCGCGCGCGACCCTCTCGTCCGCGCATCGCTCGCGATTCTCCTCGCCGCCGCTCTCGTCGCCTCCAACGCCGACGCGCAATTCGCCCCGTTATCGCTCCCACCCACGCTCGCGTGCACCGTGTCCACGTGCGCGCTCACGACCAACGCGACTTCTTCCCACCCCTCTGCTCTAGCGCGCGCGTCTCGCACGCGAACGCCGACGTACGTCGCGTTCGCGTACGCCGTCTTCCACGTCCCGCGCGTCGTCCCGCTCGTCGACCCGCGCGTTCGTTCCACCACCACCCCCTCCGCGCCCTCGACGCTCGCGCGAACGCTCTCCACGGCATTTTCCAGATACGCGAACGCCGCCACCTCGGCGTGCGACCCCGTGGGCCGCGCCCCGTCCGACTCCAACGCGCGCGCCGTCGCGCGCGCTCTCGACTCTTCGAACGCCTCGATCCCTCCCGCGCCCCCCCTCGCCGGCGCTCGTCGATCGAGCGCCAACGCGACGACGCACGTCACCGCGACGACGCGAATCGCGCGCGCGAGCGTCCATCCCCTCCCATCTCGCGCCGCGGTCGAGGGATCATCGTCGACATCCTTCGCGCGCGTCTCCGCGGTCGCATCACCTCCCCGCGCGCGCGTCACCTCCCCGCTTCTCACCTTCGCGGACGACATCGTCGATCGCTCGTCTCCCGACGCGCACCGCGCCTCGTCTCGCGTCTCCGACGACGCGTCGCGCGCGCGCGCGCGCGAATGAAGATGCATCGCTCGATTCGGTCGAGACGTCATTCATCGGTCGTCGACGCGTCGCCGACGACGGCGACGCGCGCGCGATCGCGCGACCCGCCGACGTGTCGACAAAAATTCTTTTCGACGCGCGTCGCGTCTCCGACGACCGAGGCGCGATCGCGCGCGCGACGACGGTGAGAAGATCGCGCGATTAATCTATTTCGGGCCTTCGGGAAGATCAAACGACAGAGCCATGGAAAGAATTGGGGAAGATATTCGGGCGTCGACGAGCGATGGGTCGACGACGAACGACGACCCGTCGAGCGATGAATCGGATGAAAACGAGGGGTTTCTCACGCTCGCGTCGCGTCGCGGAGAAGACGGGAGGTGTCGGTCGGATGAGGAGGACGAGGAGGCGGACGCGGCGCGCGCGTTGGCGGCGGCGAGATTCGCGCGAGGCGCGACGGTGTCGTCTCGCGCGCTCGATGCGCGAGCGCTTCGACGAGTCGCGCGCGCGCTGGAGGCGAAGATGCGCGAGCGGGACGCGCGGTGGGAGGCGTGTGATGCGCGGGAGCGGGAAGTGGCGGCGGCGCAGGCGCGCGCGCGCGCGGACGTACGACGATTCGAAGCCTTTGTCAGAGAAAACGAAGTGAAGCGACACGTGGCGATGCGTCGGGAGAAGGAGGAGCGCGAAGCGAACGCGCGGAGGGATGAGCGGTTGGTGGAGATGCGCGAGACACTGCGTGAGCGATCGGAGGCGGCGTCGAGGGTGGAGCGCGAGTTGGTGCGCGTGCGCGCGTTTGAGACGTTTTTGACGCGCGTCGCCGAGGAGACGCGCGGCGGCGACGCGTTCGAGGATATCTCGGACGTCATCGCGAGGCACGAGACGCTTCGCACGACGTGTGATGGATTGCGAGCGAGCGTGGCGTCGTGTAAGAAACGCGCCGAGGAGAGTCGAGAGGCGCACGAGCGCGAGATGAAGCGCGTCGAGGAGGCACGATTGACGTCCACAGCGGCGGCGGCGCGATTGCGACAACGAGAGGAGGCTGCGCGACGAGAAAACGCGCGGTTGCGACAGGAGACGGCGTATAAGACGCGTAGTACCGTCGAACGCACGCGGAAACTCGCCGAGGCGAAGATGGCGGTTCGAAATTTGGCGGCGAGATGCGCGAGAACCGACGGCGTCGCGCCGCGTGGAGGACGACTCGCGAGAGAACTCGACGTCGTCGAGGAGCGTACGCGCGTGCTTCGCGAGATCGCTGCGACGTCGATGACTATGCTTGCGTCCTAAATATTGAAATCTATCAGTTCGAGTTCGTCTCTTCGCGCCAATCCGTTTTCATCCAACGCCGGGAATTTCACTCGCCACCGAGCGGCGGCGCCGTTTTTCCTCCACGCGACGAGTTGATTGATCGCCGTCAACACGAGAAGTCTGTGATCAATTCGTCGAGGTCGCCCGACGTCGTCATCGACGTCGGTCCCATCGTCGTCCATCTCGTCATCGTCGTCGTCGTCGTCCGCGCGAAGCACCGACGCGGGATCGACGCCGAAAAAGAGTCGACGCACGAGATGGCCCGACGCGCGCATCACGACGACGTCCTCGCCCGCGTCGTCGTTCGGGTCGCACACACCCAAGACGACGTCGCGCCACGCGAATCCGCACCTCACATCGTCGCTCGTCGACGCGCATTGACACTGCTTATACACGCCGTTTCGGTCCGGGACGAGTTCACGTTCGCACTCCAGACACGCGAATTTAATCATCTCCGTCGCCGTCGCTGTCTCCTCCTCGAGCAACATCCGCGGCACGCGTCGATATCGCCGCTCACCTTCGAGTTCTACTTTCACCCAACGCACGACCGCGTCGAAGGAAATCAAAGACGTGGCCGATTCGCGCGAAAACCCCGTCTCGCGCATGCGCGTCGCCAACTCTCCGCACGTCGACGCGCCGTCGATCCCCGCCGTCTCGGGCACTCTCGCGCACACCTCCTCGTATCTCGGATCGCTCGCGTCCAAGACGCGCCAATACGAATACTTGGAATCACACACCAACGCAAGACACGACCCCTCGACCGTCGTCTCGCGCGCCAACGCGAACCGCACGTCGATCACCGCGCGCTCCAAATCCGCGCGTCTCGCCTCCTCGACGGATTCCCTCGTCGGCGGTAAAGCGATCTCCACCATCGCCCCATTCGCGCTCTGACGCGCCCACACGATCCGTCGACTGTACACTCCCCCGTTCGATCCCAACTCTTCACCCCTCGACGACGCGCGCACCGTCCATCGCGCGACGCGTCCTAAAAAATGACACCTCCGCGCCCGCCCGCCGACGCCGACCCCGACGCCGACCCCGACGTCACCCATCGCCTCCGCGTCCACGTACGACGCCTCAAATCTCGAAAACGATCCTCGTCGTCGCCTTTCGACGTCATCCACCTCTCGACGCAGCGCTCCCGCGTGTCTTCGCCTCGCGCTCCGCGCGAGCGCGCGCAGTCGCCGCGCGTCCGCGGAATCGCGGCACCCCCGTAAACTCGGCACCCCACCCCCGTCTCGGACGCGTCCGATGCGTCTCCATCCTCGTCCGAGAAGGTCCTCCGCGCGCGCGAGACGTTCAAACGTCGCGTCCTCGCGCGCGTGGAGCGATCGATCGTCGCGCGCGAGACCTCCTCGAGCGCGGCGCGGGCGAATCGCGCGCGCGTCGCACGCGAGAACGTCGCCCGGTCGACAATCGATCATCGTCACCGCGCGATGATTCCACAGCGTCAGCGCGCGAGAGACGACGCGATCGTCGCGCGGGAGCGAACAGTCGATCGCGAGGACGCGTTTGATGCGCGTGGTGTTGGTTCGAGAGGCGTACGCGCGTTCACACGGCGCGATCGCGGTGACGACCGCGTACATCATGATTCGATTCGATTCGATTCGATTCGTCTAATGGCGCGCGTCTCTCGCGGTCGCGCTCGAACGCGCGCGTGCACCCCGCTCGCGCGACGACGACGCGCGTGTCGCGCCTCTACCTGTACGAACTCCCCCACGGGGTGACGCAGAGCGGACACGAGGATTTGCTCGAGGTTCGAAACCACGTGTACAGACACGCGGCGTGAAACGCGTTGTCGCACTGTCGACATCGAAGTCTCGGTTTTTGATGATCGACGGGATGCACGACGGCGTAACAGATCGGACACGGCTCGACGCCGGAGAATTCAGCGTCGACGTTTCGTCGCCATCGATCGAGGGATTGGGCGACGGCACCGTTTTGGTGTTTGAGAATGGCGGCGACGCCGAGGGTCCACTTGCGAAGACGCGATTCGGAGACGCCGACGCGTTCCTCGCAGGAAACCTCGGCTTGGGCGAGGGGGTAGGCGGAGGGAAGTCGAACGATGAGTTCGAGGGCGGATTCGTCGATCTCGTACCTGGCGATGACCTCGCGGGCGGTGGTGGAGGGTTTGATGACGAGGGATCCGGCGCCGTCGGAGGCGCCGGCGCCGGCGAAGGCGTAGGCGGCGACGGCGCGGAATTCGGCGGCGACGAGCGTCGGGGATACGGCGGCGGCGGTGGCGACTGTGAGACGCTTGGCGTCTCGTTGTGGTTTCATGTCGCTCACGAAGGTGCGCACGCTCGCCGGGAGGGCTCGGAGGGCGGCGGCGTAGAGGAGAACGTCTCGCGAGAGACGCGCGTCGAAGAGTTGCGCGGGCGACGTCGGGTCGTCCCAATCGACGCCTCTCCACGCGGTCGGAAGGTCTCCCTCGCGCGCGTCTCCGTCCGAGGCGTCGGGAAGCGGCATCTCACGCGTGATCTCGCGCATGAGCGTGGGAATAGCCTTGGTCTCGCGCGAGTAGTTGATCAATCGCTCTCGACACGCCGAATCCGGCGCGAGGCGGAGGAGGTACCGGAAGAACAACGCCCATCCGAGCGCGACGGCGTCGAACGACGACTCCTCGGCGCCGGCGGTGGAGAACAGCGCGGCGAGATCTTCGCGCAGACCGGCGCTCTCGGCGGGGGTGCCGAAATTGGACACGTCTGCCTCGTCGTCGGCGTCCGCGGCGGCGATGCCGGCGTCGAGCGCGCGTTCGACTTTATCCACGTCGGCGATGCTCGCGTCGAGACCGACGACGGCGGCTTGCACGAGCGCGTCGCTCGATAATAATCCATACGCCGCGCGTCTGAGCGCGTCCCGGACATCGTCGTCGTCGCTCGATACCCCGCGCGCGTGAAAGAGTTGATACAACGACGTCACGATTTCAAACGGCGCGTCTTCGCGCGCGTCGACGCGCGTCCCCGCGCGAGACGCGCTCGCGTTCGTCGGCGCCGTCCCGCACGCGATGCGCGCGATTTGTTCCCACATGCGCGTCTCTCGCCGCGCGCGCGTCCAAAACGCGAGTCGTCTCTCGTCGTCGTTTTCCTCTTCGATGTCTTTGAGCTCGGCGCCGGCGAGGGCGACGCACGCGAACGCGCGTTCGACGACGTCGACGCGCTCGCTCGGCCACGACGCCGCGGCGAGCGCGGACGCGATCGTCCTCGCCGCGTCACCGCGCGCGGCGTACGGGACGACGTCACCGGACGACGACGCGGTCGTGGGTTCGGAGATTTCCACGGGTAAACCGTCGATGAGACGCGTCGTCGCCGCCGCGTCTCGCATCGCCGCCGCGCCTCCGTCGTCC
>CEUM01132117.1_pt1 | contig 36864 bp, 33 predicted proteins | sample 356421 | NCBI WGS metagenome assembly CEUM01 (sample SAMEA2622716, study PRJEB7988) | marine metagenome | biome: marine biome (ENVO:00000447); feature: surface water layer (ENVO:00002042); material: "saline water (ENVO:00002010), including plankton (ENVO:xxxxxxxx)" | depth 5 m
GGCGATAGCTGTAAGCATAAAGAAAAGGCCGGACATGCAGTATGTCCGGCCTTGTTTTTTGAGACTTAAGAGTCCTTCATGAACTTCTTGCCCATGCTGAAAGCTTTGCCGACCCGGTCGCCCACGGTGAAGTATTCACGTGTCCCCGGAGTAAATATGAGCGGCATGATCTTTTCAACATCCGGATGCTTTTCATCGATGAGTTTGTCCTCATCGCACTTCACATCCATGATTTCACCAACGAACATGGTATGGACGCCCACCTCATATGAATGGATGAGTCGGCACTCCACCACCAGAGGGAATTCATCGATATAGGGAGCATTGACGACATCGCTTTTGACAGCTGTCAAACCGGCGCGCTCGAATTTGTCTTCCTTTCTGCCGGAGACCATGCCGAGGTAATCCGCTTCAGCAGCCATATCCTTATGACAGATGGAGACGGTGAACGCCTTGTGTTTCAAGACACCGGTGAAGGTGTGTCGATTGGACCGCACTGAAACAGTGAGGCACGGCGGCTGGGAACTGGCTATGCCGCCCCATGCTGCAATCATGGAATTGGCCTTGCCGTCTTCATCATATGAACTGATAGCCCAAACCGGAGCCGGTTGGGCCAGGGTCTTTGCTCCGAGTGAACGTTTCATCTTTTCTGCTCCTTGTTTGTCTCTGTCGAGAGTACTGCAATCATGGGTAAAAGCCAACGATTGCTACATCTCCGGTATTTGCACACCCAATAACTCCACTGCCGATTCCGCTATGTCATTGCAGTACTGGCACTGAGAACAGTTGGACTGGCACCGGCCAACGCGGTGAACAAAGTCGGCGGGGATGCGTTCATTATGAATGTGAACATGCCCGGACAGATCGCCCATGGCGTCCATGATATCCAGCAGGTTTCCGTCATATTGTCCGTTGGCGTATGCGGAGAAGGCAGTCATGAGAAATTTCGTACCCTTGTTTCGGCCGCAGAGTTTGATGCCATCAACGTATGGGGCGTAGTGATCCGTGTCCTCGGGCCGGATGAACGGGGATACGAGAAACGACTCGGGGTGCTGGAGAAATCGGCGGATACATCCGTACTCCCGGTTGATGTCAAAGGTTCGGTCGTCACACAGCTTCTGATTGACCATGGCGATATGCGCATTGTGTGTGGGCTTGTACGGGCAGTGGTGTAGGCACCCTTCGTTGGCTATCAGGTGGATCTTGATGTCCGGAAGGCTGTGCCGAAGGGCATCCACCGTGGGTTCAAGTCTTTCGAAATCCCGGTTCAGGTTGCGGTCTAGCACCAGCTTTGACGGCGGACAAAAAGGTGTATCTCGAATCATTTCAAGCATGGCATACACGCGCCCGGGCGAATCGAGCTGTGCATTGACGGTCGGAATAGCCTCAAGACGGGCAGTCAGTTGCGGTGCATGGTCTCCCAGTGCTTGAAGGTAATAGGGGTCACCGAAAATGAGACCCTGGATGCCGGCTTCATCAGCCAGCATGGTCAGGCGGTCTGCGGCCTGAGTGAGGTGCTTTGCATCAAAGTAGCGCTGGGGATCATGGAGTCGACTGTTGAGCAGAACAAATCGCTGCGTGCTGCCCAACTTGTTCAATCCGGCGATAATAGACTGCGGTTTGTGGGTCTCCATGCGCTGTCGCGCATCACACAGAGCCGGATCATAGAGGCTGAAGTGGACGGACGTGAGCCTCTCTACATTGCGGGCGAGGAAGTCGACATACTCCTCGTCAGGAACGAAAGGAACATCCAGCTTGAGCATTACCTGCCGCCTTTTGCGAAGATGGCCGTGGGTTCAATCCAATCCGGGCGAGGCTGGTAGAAAAGACCATGCCCTTTGCCGGTCTTGATGCGCTGCTCCCGAAATTGCAGTCCCTTGCCCGAGGCCTGTTCGATGGCCGGACGACAAGAACCAGCCTCAATGTCACTGCTGGCATACAAAGAGAGTATGCGACCGGTCAGTCTGCTTCCTCTTTTCCGCTTGAGAAATTGGTCAAAGGCAAATCCTTTGGCATTGGAACCGCATCCTGCCATCACCACATAGCCGACACCGGGATCATTGAGCGATGAGGCCACCAGGAGAGCGATGAAGCCGCCTTTGGAAAAACCGGCCACCGTAATATTTGAAGAAGGAACGCCGGCCGCCTTGAGTTGGCGGATGCGCATGGAAATCTTGGCAGCATATTGGGTAGCGTCCACTTTGGGCCGCAGTTCCTCGATGACGGTCAACCCTCGATCTTCAAAGTGGCTGATGATTCGATCATAGGCGTAGACACCGTATCGGGTGCTGGAAGCATTCTTGCCTTGTGTCTCGACATTCTCATCGTGGAGATAGAACAGGTATTTGTTTGTAGGGGCCGCTTCGCGCAGGGCAACATCGAAACTGGCGGCAATGGTGGCATTCGGAAGGGCCAGAATGAATGTAGCGAGAATCAGGAATCGGAACATGGTCTCTCCGTGGTTGTCTTATGAATACACGGTAGCGCGTGGCAAGGGGAAGAGTAAAGAGGTGGAAGAAAAAGAAAGAGAGCCAATAAAAAAGGCCGCATCAATTGATGCGGCCCTTATCATATTTTGTTGGCTATCTAGAACTTTTCGAACTCATCGTCGTCCATGTCGAGGTCCAGCCCCGATGCGCCCGAAGGTGCATGCTGCTGGGGTGCGGGAGCCGGCCGGCCTTGCGGAAGCGCACCTTTCGGCTTGCTTCTGGCCACCACTTTGGACCGTTTGACAGGGGTACCCGTGTGGTCCGTCTTGAAGAACGACATGGTCTGGGCAAGCATCTGTGCCTGCGCGGACAGTTCCTCGGAAGTGGACGCCATTTCTTCTGATGAGGATGCGTTGGACTGAATCTGTTGGTCCAACTGGCCGATGGCGGTGCTGATTTCAGACACGCTCTTGTCCTGCTCCATGCAGCTGGTGGCAATCTCCTGGATCAGTTCCGCAGTCTTGCCGATTTGCGGGACCAGCTCCTGAAGCATGTTTCCTGCACGGTCAGCCACGCCGATGGATGCATCGGAAAGGTCGCCGATCTCTTCCGCTGCCTGTCCGCTGCGTTCAGCCAGCTTGCGTACTTCAGCGGCAACAACGGCAAATCCCTTGCCGTGTTCACCGGCTCGCGCGGCCTCAATGGCGGCGTTGAGTGCAAGCAGGTTGGTCTGTCTGGCGATTTCCTGAATGATGGTGATGCGCTCGGCAATGGAGCGCAGTGCGTCCATTGCTTCGGTAACGGCTTCACCGCTGTCCTTGGCCCCACGGGCGGCCTGAGTGGCGATGCTTTCCGTCTGTTTTGCGTTGTCGGCATTGCTGCGGACTCCGGCGCTCATTTCTTCCATGGAGGCAGACACTTGCTCGATAGCTGCGGCCTGCTCGGTAACAGACTGGGAAAGGGTTTCGGCGGATGCCGACAATTCTTCACTGCCTGCCGAGACACTCTCCGTTGCCTCATTGACGTTGGTGACAACCTTGTTCAGCTGGTCTGCCATGGAGGTAAGCGATCCGGCCAGTTGTCCCACTTCATCGTTTTGCTTCAGGTCGATGCTGGCGCGAAGATCACCACCGGACACCACGTTGGCAAACTCAATGCCTCGTTGCAGCGGTCTGATGATACCTCGGGCGATGAGCCATGCCAGGAAAATACCCAGAATGATGGCTACGAGGCTGAAGACGATAACACCGGTAAGCGTTTTGTCCGCTTCGGCAAGCATCTGCTCATCGGTCATGATGTTTTGGGAAATTAGCTCAGTCGCATTGTTCAGGAGATCCTGAACCGAGCTCAGGGCGGGCATGGTGACGGTGGTGTAAACCGCCTTGGCCTCATCGTATCCCCTCTGTCGGTCATCATTGAGCTGAATGACTCCGTCAATGGCAGCAAGTGTTTCATGGGCCAGGGTGTCCGTCGTGTCACGGAAATAATCGCCTGCTTCGTTGCGATTGAAATTGCCAAGGAGCTGGTTGATCTCTTTGGCTGAGTTGTGCAGCTTCTCGTGCGGCTCGTATATAGCCTTGATGGCCGCGGCAAGCTCCGGGTCATCCTGCATTCTCTTGCGGGTATCATCGGAATAGAGCCACTTGCCGAGTCCGCATTTGTGGGGATCGGTCTGGACACCGGTCACCGTCGCCTGAGGGTCGATGAGGGCATCTTTGATCTGTCCCATCCAGTTCAGGTGGTCGAGTTTTTTATCTCGAAGAAATCCGGCCAGTTCAACATCAGCAGGAGCATATTTTTTGCTGATGGTAACGGCTGACTGGTGGAGCGTGTTGTGGTGCTTCTCGATTTCATTCATCAAAGGTTTGATCGAGGGAACCAGCATTTCGGCATGCGAGCGCTTGTCACTATAATACCACTTACCGAACGCGCATTTGTGGGGATCTGTCTGAACGTTGAGCGTATGAACCGAACTGTCGGCCAGTAGCTCGTTGATTTTTTCAGCCCATTTGAGGTGATCAACAACTTTTTGCGTGAAATTGCCTCGCAATTTGTTGCCGTCAATTACCTCTTCAGCATCAGCCACAATGCCGTCTATGCCATAGATTGCCCATCCCCCGAGCAATGTCAGCAGCAATAGAACGGTTCCAAATCCGATGCCGAACTTAAAACACAGTTTGCAGTCTTTCCAACCCATGATCCTCTCCCCTTGAAACGCATTATGCCGCCTTAGTAGATACCCTCCCCACGAAGATACTGTTCGATTAATGAGCTATTACAGAATATTGAGCTATTATAATTATACGTGGGACTATAACGCAGCCGGCAATGGTAAACAGTACCCTACTAAAAAGTAGGGAATTTGCTCAGAAATAAAGGGATGTGTCAAGATTTGTTCGTCTGACGACTATAGACTCAGTGTATTATAAGACGGCTATCTATTGATAATTCAAGTAAGAATGTCCTGGGATGCGTTCCTGAACATTTTGAAATCACGAAGAGCTTTGGCCTGTGCAATGGTGCGTACCGCATTCAGTTCGTCAAAATTGTCCAAAAGCAGGCCGACGATATCACTGTCCAATGATCCGGACTTGGACAACGAGGTCATGACTGAACGTGCTTCCTCCGGTGTCATTCCCTCTCTGTATGGCCGATCTTCGGTAATGGCTGTGTATACATCGGCCACAGCCATGATGCGACTTCCGAGGCTTAGCGCCTCTTCCTTCAAACCATAGGGATACCCTTTACCATTGAGTCGTTCGTGGTGCTGGCATGCCCAGTCCGATATTTCGCCCAGGCCTGAGATGGACTTGAGAATCTGTTCTCCCACCTGGACGTGATGTTGAACATGGTTGAATTCAATGGGCTTCAGTTTGCCCGGCTTGTCGAGCAGAGAGAGGGGAAGCGCTATTTTCCCTATATCATGCAGGTTCCCGGCAAGTCGCATTCGCAGTGTTTCAGCTTCATCCATTCCGGCCAGCTTCGCCAGTTGGGTCGCGGTTTCGGCTACTCCCTGAGAGTGGGTGGCCGTGTGGCGGCTCCGGAAATCAATGACATAGGAGAACAGGCGCGAAAAATCGATCAACTGTTCTTCGGGGATGTGACGGTCATTGAAGAGTCCGTCGGCCATTTCACGCATCTGGATGGTCTCGTCCCGAACGCTTTCCCAGAAGGCAGGGGAGGCCGAAACATCCATAAAGGCTTCGATGGCCTGTTCGTTATAGAAAAGAGGGGAGTAATTGCCGATGATGTCCCTGATTTTGTCTCGGGTGAATGCTCTGGCGCCTACCTTGGAGAGGATATCAACACGGTCCATGAGGTTGACGATATTGGACAGAAGCAACATCTCCGAATCCGCTTCCTCATGACGGGTTTGCAGCTCATGCCAGGGAGTGTGGTGGTTGCGGATGATCTGCGCAGCTCGAAGCAGGGCCGGGTGTCCTTTCAGGAGTCGGTACCCGGCAACAGAGTGTTCTGTGAGGTCAGCATCAAAATCGAGTGCGTTGAGATCGAGGTCCAGGGAGAATGCACCGATGTCATGAAGGAGTGCAGCGATCAACAGATCGGTGGAACTGCAACTGTCGATACCTATTTCCCGCGCCATGGGAATGCAGGAAACCGCCACGCGCCTGTGATGACCTGTAACCGTCTGGCTAACGTAATCCAGAGCCCCGGACACGCCGACGACAAGGTCGAGCAAAGAGACATTAATCATGCTAAGTAAAATAAAAGTATATAATTAAGGATAGATAAACTGTGTAAAACAATCACTGCCGAGGACAATATATAGATAAGTGCACAGAAATAGAAGTCTCATTGTTTGCGAGATGCGAATTTATAAACTGTTCATATGAGTGTCCATCCGACACGTGTGGTGCGTAGCTTTGTCAACACCTTATTCCATGCCTTTTTCCCTCTCTTGCACCCGCTCATGCCCGATGAGCGTTTTGGCAGGAACTCCATGATACCGTGTGTTCCATCCGTACCGGAGAAGGGAGAGTAAAGGAGAAGCCATGGCTACGAGTATTATTGAAATCTGTAACAACGCACTGCTTGATCTTGGCGAAGATGTGATCATGTCCCTTGGCGACGGGACCAAGGCCGCAAGCCTCTGTAACCATCGTTGGGCTGCGGTACGCGATGCCGTGCTACGCGCCCATCCATGGAATTGTGCCATGAGTCAGGCGGAGCTGGCGGCCGCATCTGCCGCCCCGCTGTGGAAATGGGAGTTCCGCTACACTTTGCCGACTGACTTTCTCCGCGTGGTCCGTGTGGTCGGTCAGGACGGTTCCCCGATCACGGACTGGGAGATTCAGGGTGGAGTTGTTTTTTGTAACGAGGAGGCACCCATATTCATCAGTTATGTGCGTCGTGAGACTGACCCGAAAAAGTATGACGCACTGCTCGACGAAGCTTTGTCGGCACGGCTTGCGGCGACACTGGCGTATCCGCTTTCCGGGTCAACTTCATTGGCCCAATCCTACTGGCAGGTCTATCAGGATAAATTGGTTGAAGCCCGCGGTGTAGACTCTCGGGAAGGAGTGCCGGATTCCCTAGCTCCCACCGGTTGGCTGGGCGCAAAAACAGGGCGACGCTAATCATGGGCCTTCGGTTATTCCGAGGGCCTTTTCACATTTTATAGGGCTTGAAGCAGGTCGTTGGTGATTTGCTCAATTCGCTTTTCTTCGACGATCTTGCCGCCATGGGTGTCGCGTACATGAAAGATATCAGCGGCCCGACCACGGATGGTGGTGATTTTGGCCAGGTGAATGGAGACACCGTGCTTTGTCAGCACTCGCGCCATGTCAAAGAGAAAGCCGATTTTGTCCGTGGCAGCGATTTCGATGATGGAGTAGAAGTCGCTGGAATCATTGTCTACCTTGACGATGGGAGCCATCTTTGGACCTTTGCGCCCCTTAGTCAGAGGGGATTTTCTGCGGTCTTCCAATCGAGAAGCAATATCAAGCTTTCCCACCAGTGCGTAGTTGATGGATCGGCTGACCCGTGCCCATACCTCATCGGCAAAGAGGTTTTCGGGTGGTTCTCCCACAGTGAACACATCAACTGCCGTGCCGTCTTTCCAAGTGAACAGATCGGCAGCAAGGATATTCAGGCCATGCAGGGTCAGTGCTCCGGCGATAGTGACGAACAGACCCGGCTGGTCAAGGGCGGCAATGGTCAGTTGGTAGGTCCCCTTGGCTTTGGCCGGGCGTGCCTCAATCAGATTGACGCCTTTGCCCGCAATGCGTGATGGCTTGCGTATCCGGTCTTGGGCGACTGCCTCCCAAAGGCGCTGTACCAGTGGCAGGTGCGTGGCGATGGACGTATGGTCCATGGCAAGAAATATCCGAGGCGGCATGGCGTCCAGCGCACCTTTGACGAAATCCGGATTCAAGTCCTTGCTGAGTGCCAGCACCTTCTCTCTCGCCGTTGTCAATTGACGGGCTGCTTCTGGTTTGGAAAGGGGACCATACTCCAGAAGACGACGCACCTTGTTGTACAATTCGGTAAAGAGGGAGCGAGTCCAGTTGTTCCAAGCCCGTGGTCCGGTCGCCATGGAATCGGCAACCGAAAGCAGATAAAGCATGTCGAGTCGTTCCCGTGAGACGACAAGTTCGGCCACTTCGGTTGGGACTCGTTCATCGGTCAGATCGCGTCGCGTCGCGTATTCGGGCAGCAGCAGATGGTGCTCCACCAGAAAGGCGACTTCACGGGCATCGGCTTTGCTCAGGCCGTATCGCTGCAAGGTTTCAAGGGCAATGGTCGCACCTGTGCGCGAGTGGTCGCTTTCTCCTTTACCGAGATCATGGAAAAAAGCCCCGAGGATGGGGATGTCGAGTCTACTCAGACCGGAAACCATCTGTGCAGACCATCTCTCCCCGGAATTGATGAATTCCGATAGCGTGCGAATGGTTTCCATGGTGTGCCTTCCGACAGGGTGCACATGGTAGTCATTGAATTGAATGAGGTGCTCGACATCGCCAAACTCGGGAAATATGGCAGGCAGAAGTCGGGTTTCCAATAACCCGGCGCAGGCAACACCGGCCTGCGGGCAGAGAAAAATTTTCACAAGGCGGTCGAGGGTTTCTCTTCTATCTATCAGTTGTCGTGCGAATCGGCCGGGGTTGTCGCGTATCAGACGCCGAGCCTGCCAAGTCAGGGGGAGACCGGTAACTGCCGAATCGTAAAAAGCATCCAGAACATCAGTGGCCGTGACGCGTTCGTGATCCTTGAATGAAATACCGCTGGCCGTGGCTTTGGCATTGGTTGCAGTGATGGCCGGGGGAGTATTCAACGGTTGGGGAAATCCTTCCTGAAACAGGGTTTCCCGCATGCTTTTTATATGCGTCATGGACTGGTGCAGTCGTGAGAGGAAGAATTCAACGCTGCGGCCAGTGGCATCGGGGGTTGCCTGTTGGGGGGCGAATCCCATCATTCGGGCCGTGGGTGGTTGCAGATCGAAATACAGACGATCGGTCTTTCGCTTGGCTGAAAGATGCAGAGCAGTCCGTGCCCTGTTCACAAAAGCCTGGTCCTCCCGAAGCTGTGACAACTCTTCCGGGAGAAAAACGGGCGGAAGCCCCATGGAATCCATAACCCGTGTAAGCCAGAAGACCTGTTGCCCATCCCGAAGCCCACCAAGCCCATTCTTCAATTCCGGTTCAAGCAGTCCTGTGGAATCCCCGTACTTTCGGGCGCGCATGAGGTTGTGCTCGCGCAGGCTGGCCGCAAAAACACGGCCTTTCTTCTGGAGCACCTTGCGATCAAAGGCTTCGCGAAATGTTTCAATTACTTCGGCATCTCCTGCCAAGGGGCGTGCGTCCAGCAGGGATGCCAGAACCTGAAAGTCTTTTTTGGCGAGGGAAAGACAATCACCTATTGTCCGAACCGAATGGCCGAGATCAAGGTTCAGGTCCCAGAGAGGGAACAGCAGATCTTTGACGAATTGTTCGGCGGCAGCAGGAATACGCCGCTTGAAGAGGAGCAGAATGTCGATGTCTGATCCCGGGCAGAGTTTGCCGCGGCCGTATCCCCCCACTGCGACAAGAGCGAAGGTGAAGTTCGGTGCGCCCGTTTCAAGGATGCGTTCTTCAAAGTAGCGGTCCACAACATGTGAGTATTCCCAAGGAAATCCAGCTGTCGCCACCTGCCGTGCTCGTTCCCATAACGAGTGCCGCGCTTCTTTCAGCCGTTTTGCAGATGGGGGTAGGTACTGTTCGTTGGGCATAGATTCGGGCAGGTTTGATATTGGGTTGTGTCATCTAGTGGCGGACAGAGGGATGGGGAACCCCCTGTCCGCCGACCACAAGGGAGGTCGGTTGCCGCGTGTGCGGCCAGGGGAACCCTGCTCCGGGACTCTCTAACCGGAGCAGGGAACTATTTCCCGTCGAATGCCGTTGTCTCGACGGGGTGAGGGAGGGTCCTAAATGGCTTCTTCGCCTGTTTCACCTGTTCGGATACGTACGACTTCATCAACCGGAGAAACGAATATCTTTCCGTCACCTACCTGTCCGGTCTGTGCCGCTTGTCTGGCAGCCTCAACAACTTCAGCGGCGAAATCGTCTTCAACAACCACGTCGATCTTGATTTTTGGGACGAAGTCGACCTGGTATTCGGCGCCACGATACACTTCCTTGTGTCCGCCCTGTCTGCCAAATCCTTTGACTTCGTTAACGGTCATTCCCTTGACGCCGATGCCTGCCAACGCGGTTTTCACCTCGTCGAGTTTGAACGTCCGGGTAATTATTTCTATTTTTTTCATAGTCTCATATCTCCTTGAAAGAGAGGGTGTTCGTCGGGTGGATTACCACTGGTATCCGGTTTCGCTGTGTTCGTTGATGTCCATGCCCTTATCCTGCTCATTGTTGTCAGCCTTGAGTCCGACAGTGGCGTCGACTACCTTGAAGATAACAAACGTCATGATAAAGCAGAAGGCCCAGGTCGCGACGACGGAAACAAACTGAATCCAGAGCTGGTTGGCGTTACCGGCGATAAGACCTTCGGCTCCGATGGTGGCGAAGACGCCGGTTGCCAGAGCACCATAGGTACCGCCCACGCCATGAATACCGACGACATCGAGGGCATCGTCATAGCCGAACTTGTTCTTGAGCATGATGCCTGCGTAGCAGATTACACCGGCGCCGAGGCCGAGCACGATGGCCCACATGGGGGTGACGAAACCGGCAGCCGGGGTGATGGCGACCAGTCCGGCAACCGCACCGGATGCTGCGCCAAGGGTTGTTGCTTTGCCGCCATGCATCCATTCGGCGACGATCCAGGAAAGGGCGGCTGCGGCGGTTGCCATGTGCGTCGTGACAAAGGCATTGGCAGCAGCGCCGTCTGCGGCGAGGGCGGAGCCGGCATTGAAACCGAACCAGCCGAACCACAGGATGCCCGCACCAAGAATGGTCATGGGAAGATTATGCGGGATGAATGCCGTGGTACCGTGTCCTTTGCGTTTACCAATGAGGAGCGCGCAACACAGAGCGGCTGCGCCGGAACTCATGTGAACGACAGCTCCACCGGCGAAATCAAGTGCGCCCATTTCGCCCATCCAGCCGCCGCCCCACACCCAGTGGCACATGGGAGCGTAAACCAGGAGCAGCCAGAGTGCGGAAAAGACCATGAATCCACCGAATTTCATCCGTTCGGCAAAGGCACCGGAGATGAGGGCGGGGGTGATGACCGCGAACATGCACTGGAAAATCATGAATGTCAGGTGCGGCAGGTTGTCGGCCGGGGAGTTGGTGTTGTCCATGCCCACGCCATTGAGGAATGCGAAGTCAAACCCGCCGATGAGTCCGCCGATATCGGAACCGAACGAGAGCGAGTAGCCGCATATGGCCCACAGCACGGACACCAGTCCGAGCATGATGAACGAGTGCATAATGGTGGAAAGAACGTTTTTCGAGCGGACGAGCCCGCCGTAAAACAGCGCCAACCCCGGCGTCATGAACATAACAAGGGCTGCGCAGATAAGAATGAAAGCATTGTCTACGAAATTCATTGTTTGATACCTCCGACAGCTCGTATTGCAAAACTGGGGCCAACAAAAAATGGCTAAATAAGGCGATTTTGTACAAAAAAGAATTAAATCGTATTAACAATTCTGCAAAAAAATGGAAACTTTTGATAAAAATGTAAAACTGAGAAGTTTCAGAAATGTGTGATCCCCCGTCCGGAACGGCTCAGGGGTTGAGTGTGTGAGGGAAACGTGGCAACGTTATGGTTTGGAATGATCTATATCATTATTATAAGGGGTGGTCGTTGTGTCACGATTTAAAAGCGCAGTTATTGTATTCGTTGTTCTTGCCGGAGCGATTGTTACTGCCGTGAGTTTTGACTACACGCATACATATGTGGAGGACCGCTTTCACGACGCCTTGAGCGAAGGGCAATACAAGATGGGGGAGCCGTTTTCTCTTGATGCCTTTCTCGAGTATTACGATTGGGATGAAGTATGTGTCGTTATTCACGGCCAGGAGCATGACCTGGTCAATCGCGCGCGACTGCCTTACGAATTGCGTACAACGGACGAGGATCACTGGATGCTCGTGTTTGTTAAGTCGTACCATGTGGTTGCCGAGGTTTCCGTCAGCAAGACGGAGTTGCTTCCGCCCGAAGAGCTTTCCAAGACGTGCTACGAGCGCTGGGAAGCCATTGTCGAGTTGCGTGATTTTGGCGGAACGCCCCGGATACGCTTTGTGGGCGACTAGGTCGCTCCCCATATTGGCGCTTCTCAGCAGGCTCCTCTCCTGCTATGTTTCCTCCCTCACTTTATGGAGGTATGTCGAATGGATATCACTCTCACCATCTTTTCCGATTTCTGTTGACCGTTTTGTTATGTCGGCACGGGAATTGTCGATGCACTGAAACGGGACTACCCCATCCGGGATGTTTGGGTGCCACATGAGATTCACCCTGATACACCGGAAGGTGGACGATTGATGACCGATCTCTTCTCTCGGGTCGATGTGGATGGAGTTTTGGAGGCGTGTCGGCAGCATGGGGCTAAATACGGAATTCAATTTCGCGATATGGAAATGCTGCGCAATACTCGTAAGGCGTTGGCTGCTGCGGAATTCGCTCGAGACCATGGAAAGTATGACGATTTTCATCACGCCGTGTTCAAGGCGTATTTCAGCGATGGGCGTGATATCGGGAGCGTTGATACCCTCATGGATATCGCTTCTTCATGCGGTCTTGATGCAAAGGTGATGGTCACCTCTTTGGAAAGCGGTATCTATTTGGAGAGGCTCGCTGAAGGAAGTGCCAAGGCGCGTTCGATGGGCGTGAGAGCCATTCCGGCCTTCTTCATTGAAGACCAACCGGCTATCACCGGAGCGGTGGCCGAAGCACGGTTTCGTGATATCTTGGATAGGATGCTACAGGCTTGACCCTGACAGGATTGCCGAAGACCTACCGCAAATAACTACAACAAAGTACGACATGATGAGCGATTCAAATAAGCAGTCAGAAATAGTGATTTTTTTCACTGGCGGAACCATTGGGATGTCTCCCAGCGAAGGCGTCCACGGCGTTACTCCAGGTGGTAATTTTCAGCGGTTGCTCGATCAGCTTGCCCCTCAGGAATACAATGTGAGTCTGCGTCCGGTAACATGGTCGGATCAGCCCAGCCCGCACATGCGGCCCGAAGACATGTTCCGACTGGCGCGTGAGGTAGAGGCCGAACTGAAGAACGAGAACGTCGATGGAGTTGTGATCCTGCACGGTACCGATGTGCTCGCTGAGACAGCATACATGTGTGATCTCGTCATTGATTCTGACAAGCCCGTTATTCTGACAGGGTCCATGCGGTATTATTCCGAGTCGGGGTATGATGGAATCCGAAATCTCATCAATGCGGTCCGGGCTTGTCTGTTACCCATTCCTCCCGGAACAGGCACATGTGTCCTTATGACCGATCGACTGTTCACGGCGCGTGATGCGGTCAAAGTCAACTCGCTTAATGTGGATGCCTTTGAATCACGCGAAGCGGGGATTGTCGGATATGTTGCGGGAGAGAATGTCATCCTGGCCGGATGCCCTTTGCACCACAAGCAGCGCCGCAAACTCAGGCCAGAATCCATCGAGAAAAATGTTGCTCTCATTACGTCATACACCGGGATGGATCGATCGCTTATCGATTATGCCAAACACGTCGGGAACAAAGGACTTGTTATAGAAGGTTTCGGTGCCGGTAATGTGCCGCCCGGTATTGTTCCGGCCATTGAAGACTGTGTCGAAAATGGTATCCCGGTTGTCCTTGCCACCCGTTGTATCGAGGGGGGTGTGTGGCCTATTTATGGATACCCCGGCGGCGGGGCTGATCTGCAGGACAAGGGCGTTATCCTGTGCGGAAGGTTGGGTGGTCCAAAGGCTCGAATCCGACTTATGTGCGCTCTTGGATTGACCTCTGAAATGGATCAGATCCGTGACTTGTTTGAGGACGTTTAATCGCTTTTTGTCGTCAGTTTTTCTTGAACTGTTGGCTTTGTCTGCGCGTATATTACATGTGTAAAAGCTCCACAAAGGCCCAAGGCAGCTCTTCGCTTGGTTTTGTTGCAAGTAAAAACATCAACTAAACAAGGTGTCTGAAAGGAATATTCGTATTTTATTAAAATATTTTAAAAAAAAGCTTTACTTCGTCCTTCAAAAGGGTGACTGTCTGTCAACTCAGCGTGACTGGACGCACGATTACTTCTTCGCCCCAATTGGGCAACTAACGTTCCACGTTCGTCGAAAAGATTTACTCCCCCGTACCAGAGCCATTTAGATTATTTCCCGGTAAAGCCCGGGGTCGACCGCTGTCGCGCGCCGTCGATATTTTCCTTCTCACCCAAGGCCTTCATGACCTTTTCGACATTTTCTTTTGATAAGCGCATCGTCGCAGGTATTGACGCATGCGGATATTCCACTCCCACTCCAATTCAGAACCAAACGATTCCGCTGATTCTCAAAGGCCACGACGTTATGGGATTGGCTCAGACCGGCACAGGAAAAACCGCCGCGTTTGGCTTGCCTATACTGCAGCGTCTTGTCTCTGACAGTAATAAGCAGCGTACGCCGCGTGTTCTGATCCTGGCTCCCACACGAGAGCTGGCCCAGCAGATCAACGACAACCTCAAGTCCCTTGCCGGACAGACAGGTATTCGTAGCTCCATCGTTATCGGCGGTGTTGGTATGGGACCACAAATTAGAGCTTTCAAAAATTCAAACATCATTGTGGCTTGTCCTGGCCGTTTGGTCGGTCTCCTGAGCAATGGCTCTGTCCATCTCAAGGGAATAGACACACTGGTTCTCGATGAAGCTGACAGAATGCTTGATATGGGCTTCATGCCTGACATCAAACGTATTCTGGCCCAGTTGCCGGCCAAGAGGCAGAACCTCCTGTTCTCGGCAACCATGCCCAAGCCCATTCTTGAGCTGACCAAGCGGATTCTGGTCAATCCGAAAACTGTTCGGATCAACACGGTCTCGCCGGTCACGAGTGTGGAGCATACGTTTTACAAGACGCATACCAAGGGCAAAGGTCCTCTTTTGGAGAACTTCCTTGCTCGGGGGGAACATCAGAATGTCCTGATTTTCACCCGAACCAAGCGCAAGGCCCGGAGTCTTTCCCGCCTGCTGGAGAGCCGTGGCTACAAGTCCACCTTCCTTCAAGGCAATATGAGCCAGAATCAGCGTGACAAAGCGCTGAAAGGGTTCAGGGGAGGCCAGTTCCCGATCATGGTAGCGACAGATATCGCAGCTCGCGGTATTGATTGTGATCGCATCACCCATGTCGTGAACTATGACATGCCCGATACCCTTGAAACCTATACGCACCGTATCGGCAGAACCGGCAGAGCCGGACGCTCCGGCAGTGCTATCAGCCTGGTAACCCATGATGACGCCAGTCAGGTGCGAGCCATCTCGCGCATCATCGATGTTACCGTTAAACAAACCGAAGGATGTGACCATCGGCAGGATGCAAAGCCTACCGGTACTCGCAAACCTCGATCTTCCTCCAATTCGAGGAAACCCAATCAGCGCAGCAGGCGTCGCCCCGGACAGGGACAGCGCGCAGCAGCCTGATAATTAAGCGGATCAAGCCCATCATTGCACACGGGTGCATAGGATGTGGCCCGAATATAGTTAATGAATGCTGTTGGTTCCACTGATGACAGTGGATGCGGCAAAACGAACCCAATACTAGGAGAAAAACATGTCTAAGAACTTATACGTCGGCAATCTGGCTTGGAGCAGCACTGAAGATGAAGTACGCACCGCTTTTGAAGCATTTGGTGAAGTCACTTCTGTTAAACTTATCGAAGATCGTGAGACCGGTCGTCCCCGCGGTTTCGGCTTTGTCGAAATGAGCGACGACAATGCAGCTCTGGAAGCTGTTGAAGCTCTCGACGGTAAAGACTTCGGTGGCCGTAACATCAAGGTCAACGAAGCAAAGCCCCGCGTGGAACGTCCCCGCTGGTAGTTTTGCCGTCTGCCTTGGCAGATTTTGAGACCGCCCCTGTTTCGAGAGGGGCGGTTTTTCAATCCCTTGTGTCCGCATAAACACGTAAGGAGCGTATATGGCGAAGCCGAATTTCAAGTTCGCGAAGCGACAGAAAGAATTGGCCAAGAAGAAGAAAAAAGAAGAAAAATTAAAAAAGAAGTTAGCCAGAAAAGAGTTCGGTGTTGAGGAAGCATCACCGGAAGAGGCTGATGAGGATAGAGAGGAATAATAGCCTCTCTTTTTTTATGCCCGAAATCATTCAATTACACATCGTGTGAATAGTCAGTTCCCTTATCTCTCAATCCCCCGTCAACACCTTATTTCATCCTTTTCTCGCCCGATTCACTCCCTGTTTCGCCCTATTTCATCCCGGGCGAAAAACCGGGGTTAGTGTTTTGCAACCGGCCCGAATGTTACGTGCGGCCTGCCCGCTGTCTGGAAACGGTTTCCATTCAGTCCGCAGATACCCGCCACGCATCGTCACTCGGATACCCGGATATGAATGCAACACCTAACCCTGAAAAGGAGAGTGACGAAATGTCCACTTCCATTGCCAATTCATTTGTCACTGAATACACCGAAATGGTGCATCAGTCGTACCAGCAGCGCGGTTCCAAGCTGCGAAACACCGTTCGCCTGCAGACCGGCGTCGAAGGCTCCAAGTGCGTCTTCCAGAAGGTAGGCAAGGGGGCTGCGGGTAAAAAAACCCGTCATGGCAACGTACCCCTGATGAACCTCAACCACTCAACTGTCTCCTGTACCTTGTCTGACTGGTATGCAGCCGAGTACGTCGACAAACTCGATGAGCTCAAGGACAAGCAGGACGAGAAGAAAGTCGCAGCCGATGCCGGTGCATGGGCGCTGGGCCGCAAGATCGACGAGTTGGTCATCGCCAAGATGAGCGGTGCCGCCAATGTCGTGGCCGAGGCAGCCTCCGGCCTGACCAAAGACAAGATTCTTCAGGCATTTGGCACACTCAATGCCAACGACGTGGCCGATGACGGCCATCGCTTTGCAGTGGTCGGTCCGCACCAGTGGAACGAACTGCTGAATATCGAAGAGTTCAAATCCAGTGACTTCTCCGGCGAACAGTATCCCTGGCTGGCCGGAACCGAGTCCCGCACCTGGCTGGGCATCACCTGGATGTTCCACACCGGCCTTCCCCTTGATGCCGGTTCCCGTTCGTGCTTCATCTACCATCGCAATGCCATGGGCCTTGCCGAAGGACAGGAAATCAAAGCCTTTGTTGACTGGGTGCCGGAAAAGGCAGCCCATCTGGTGGATCACATGCTCAGCGCAGGCTCCTGCCTCATCGATCCCGAAGGCATCATCGAAATCAAGTGCGACGACGACGCTGTCATCGTCTAACCCCATTCATTAGCGGAAGGGGTGCGCCTCTTCGATAGGAAAAAGGAGAAAATATGGCAGGATATATCAGTGAAGACATGCGTTTGATGGGTGGCGTTCCGGGTCAGCAGTTGTTTATTTACCGCTCTGACGACGACATTCTCACCATCACTGGTGTCGATTACTTCAACGAAGCGGTGGAGGATTACAATCTGGATACCGGTGATATCATCATCGCCTGTTCCGGTCCCACCAAGGCTGATGCCGTCGACCTGTTGGTCGCCTCGAACAATGCCGGGTCGGTCACTGTGACCAACGGCAGCTAATCAACCATAAACCAATCAAACAACTTCCTTTGGATACGGATACGAGGGGCGGCCATCGGGGTCGCCCCTTTTTTGCGTCAAGTGACCGAAGGCTGACGATTTGAGCGGTCTCGTAAAAGCTCCGGGCAGGTCGAGGTCTTAGAATGTAAGGCGCATACCGGAGCCGACTTCACGAACCGGACACTGGCTAGCGAGATGGATTTTGGCAGCCAGATCCGTGCAGTGGCAGCAGTACAGTGATTCCAGATTCAGACCGGCAAGGTATGCAGCAGTGGCGTCTAACCGCTCTGTGCTCGCATCCAGCAAATGGAGCCCGCCTATTATCGAGTGGACCCTTTCCTCCCCGGTTACGCGTCGAGCATGATCCACGGTGTTGCAGATACCGGAGTGGGCGCATCCGGCAATGATCACCAACCCCTCATCCTCTACATAAGCGAGGGCGGTATCGTCGGGCAGTGTGTCGTCGCAGGAACCGCCGCCCGTGAGTCGGTGTCCTATGGGGTCAGACTGCTCAAAATCAAAAATGCGTTCAATCTGGCCGAGTGCCACGAGTTTGTCAGTCAGCCAGAGCGGTTCAGTACTATCCAAAATATCCATGTGCCGTGCAAGTTTATCCCGTGAAAGCATCATGCCGATTTCCGGTTCGTTGGAGACAGTCTTGCTGTCAAAAACCAGCGGATGGGCGAGCAAAGTGGGCCGCGAAACATCCATCTTTTGCGATATGGATTCAAAACGGTGCCTGATGAGGGCATCGAGTCCCCATGTGTGGTCAAAGTGGCCGTGAGACAGGACAATCCAGTTCAGTTTTAGCAGATCGGTGTTCATACGGCGGGCATTGATCAGGAATCCATCGGAGTATCCGGCATCAAAAAGAATGCGTGAATCTCCATCTTCTATAAGCAGGGAAAGCCCGGGTTCAGCGACAAAGTAGCTGCCGACCAATGAGTTGTTGTCGATTAGTACTGTAAGTTGCATGTGGTCTCGCTTGTGTGACTGGAACTGTGAATCAAAAGTCTATAAGACGGACGGATGATATCACGCAACCTGTTAATTCCATGCCTGCTGTTGGTGCTGGTTTGTCTGGTAGTGCCGGTAAAGGCCGCTGAAACCGGCAGGCTGCATTCCGTGATTGATGGTGACTCGTTGGAGGTGGTCATTGATGGGAAGGTGGTGGAAGTCCGTCTGATCGGTATCGATGCACCGGAATGGGGGCAGGAATATGGTTTGGCAGCCAAATCGTTTGTTCTGCACTTCTGCCTCGGAAAAGAGCTTGAGCTAGAATACGACAAGGACCGTCGTGATCGCTACAGGCGCACGCTGGCGTATGTCTATGTGGATGGAAAAATGCTCAATGAAGCCATTGTTCGCGAGGGGTTGGCACTGGCGTTTGCCTATAAGCCGAATACGCGGCATCAGGCCCGACTGTTCCAGGCTCAAGCTGATGCGCGTGATGCGCAGCAGGGCTTTTGGCAACAGGGCGGGCTGGAACTGACACCATCTCAATGGCGAAAGAAGAATAGGCGTTGAAAAGAGGGAAAGGCCGCATATGCAGCCTTTCCCGTTGATAATATTATTGAGGTTGCTTGCCGAATCCGTCCTTGGACATGACCATACGGCCATGCAGGTTGTAGAAGGGATACCCGGCAGAGGCCCATGCCTTGAAGCCACCATCAACGTTGGTCACGTTGGTATACCCGGCGTCCAGCAGCATCTTGGTAACCAAAGCGCCTCGGGTGCCGGACTTGCAGTAGATGTAAATGGGAACATCGGGATCAGTTATCTTGGTAGGAATCACCCACTCAGCCTTGCCGCGGGGTGCCCATACGGCGTTGGCAAGATGACCGGCATCGTATTCATCCTTCCCACGCACATCAACGACTTCGAAAAACTCCTGATCTGATTCGATCTTTTTCATGAATTCCTGAACCGTGATGGTTGGTACGGATTGTTTGATGGCCGTAGTACTCAGCTTGATGTTGGCTTTGACCGCATCAATGGGCTCTGCGGCAGCGGCAACGCCACTGAAAGCGAAAAGGGCTACGATGAGTAACGACATAATACTAAGTTGTTTTTTCATGTTTACCTCCTGATATGGATAAATATACCCCCTATAGGTATACTGTTTCAAATCTTGTGGCTATTAGTTTCTTACATGGTCGTACTACTGATCATAGAAGAACTGCCAAATTATAAAAGGCGATCCCCTCCGCACCGAAGTGGGGAGGGGATCTACTCTCTCTATGTCGGGCTTCGACTAATTATCCTACCAATTCCTTGTTGCCTTCCACCAGATCGGTGACCACGCCCGGATCGGCGAGGGTGGAGGTGTCTCCGAACTCATCGGAGCCCTCGACGATCTTGCGCAATACGCGTCGCATGATCTTGCCGGATCGGGTTTTGGGCAGGCCGTCAGCGAATTGGATAAATTCAGGTGTGGCAATGGGGCCGATTTCCTTGCGCACCCATACCTTGAGTTCCTTGATCATGTCGTCGTCCGGTTCGATGCCGGATTTGAGCGTGACGTAGGCATAGATTGTTTCACCTTTGACATCGTGGGGCATGCCGACGACCGCAGCCTCGGCCACGTCCTTGTGTGCAACAAGGGCGGATTCGATCTCGGCGGTTCCCATGCGGTGACCTGAGACATTGATAACGTCGTCCAGGCGGCCCATGATCCAGAAGTATCCATCGCTATCCACACGAGCGCCGTCACCGGCCTCATATGCACCAGGGAATCCGGCAAAGTAGGTGGATTTGTAGCGTTCCGGGTTGCCCCAGACATTGCGCAGCATACCGGGCCACGGCTTGTCCACGATGAGGTGGCCGCCTTCGTTGGGATCGGCCTCTGTTCCGTCGCGGCGCACGATCTTGGCAGAGATGCCAGGCAGGGCACGGGTGGCGGAGCCGGGCTTGAGCGGTGTGGCATAGGGCAGTGCGGAAATCATGATACCGCCTGTTTCGGTCTGCCACCATGTGTCGACAACAGGCAGCTTACCGCCACCGATGTTGTTGTGATACCAGAGCCACGCTTCCGGGTTGATCGGTTCACCGACTGATCCGAGTACACGCAGTGAGCTGAGGTCGTAGCGTTTGGTCCACTCCTCACCTTCACGCATGAGTGCGCGGATGACGGTGGGGGCGGTGTAGAAAATATTGACCTTGAACTTGTCCACGATCTGCCAGAAGCGATCCGGCTTGGGATAGCTCGGAACACCCTCGAACATGACGGAAGTGGCGCCCAGGGTCAGCGGCCCATATACAATATATGAGTGGCCGGTGATCCAGCCGACATCGGCGGTACACCAGTACACATCGTCATCTTTGACATCGAATACGTACTGGGTGGTGTGTGCGGTGTATGTCAGGTAGCCGCCTGTTGTATGCAGAACACCTTTGGGTTTGCCGGTGGAGCCGGAGGTATAGAGGATGAACAGCGGATCTTCGGCGTCCATTTCTTCGTACGGACAATCCGATGTGATGTCTTCGGCGTTGATCTCGTCATGCCACCAGGAGTCGCGGCCTTCGACCATGTTGATGTCATTGCCGCCTCGTTTGACGACAATGCACTGCTCGACAGAAGGGCAGTCCTTCAGGGCTTCATCGGCATTGGGCTTGAGCGGGATGGTCTTTCCGGCGCGCAGGACCGCATCGGCGGTGATCAGCACTTTTGCATCGGCATCTTCGATGCGCGATTGCAGGGCGATGGACGAGAATCCGGCGAAAACGATGGAGTGGGGTGCGCCCAGTCGGGTACAGGCGAGCATGGCAATGGCCAGTTCCGGAATCATGGGCATGTAAATGGATACGCGATCGCCGCGCTTGACGCCTTTCTTCTTCAGGACGTTGGCGAAACGGCAGACCTCGGTATGCAGCATCTGATAGGTGTAGACCCGGGTGTCTTCCTCGGGTTCGCCCTGCCAGATGAGTGCGGCCTTGTTGCGGCGACCATCGGTGAGGTGACGGTCGAGGCAGTTGTAGGAAACATTGGTGGTACCGCCCTGGTACCATTTGAACTCCGGCTTGTCGTAGTCGGCTTCGAGCACCTTGTCGAAATCAGAGAACCAGGAAAGAAGGTCGGTGGCCCGCTCACCCCAGTATCCTTCGGGATCATCCAGGGCTCGTTTGTTTTCGGCTTCGTAATCTTCCATGGATTTGATCCAGGCCTGCCCCTGCATGGAGGCATCGGGTTGGAATATCTGGCCGTCTTTCTGTAAACTTTCGATTTTTTTCTCTTCGCTCATGTTGTCTCCTGACTTCTTAGATCATCTCTATCGTGAGGAATCCGCTGGAAAAACGAATCGCACCCGCGTTTCCGAACCGCCATGCCCCCGAAAGGCTCACTTTGGTCTGTTATCACTTATATGAAGATGTGGGCAACCTCGGACCCTTTTTAGGTGAACGGTTCCAAATCGACAGGTGAACGGTAAAACATCTCGTGACCTGACTGCCCGGTCCGGTAAATGGCAAGGATGACACGGTAACGGTCAGTGATTACCGGGCATGAAAAAAGGGTGCGCCGACTGTCGACGCACCCATGACTGTTCAAACCAGATACCCTTGCTTGTCGGGCTATCCTCTCCTGCGCGAGCGGGCAAACCCGGCCAGACCGATGATGCCAAGTCCAAGAAGGATGAAGGTGGATGGTTCGGGAGTGGCAATGATCACGCTGTAATCTTCCACTTCTCCCTGATTCAGGAAACCGTAAGCGGTGGTGTCTTCAAAGCTGACGTGGTTGCAGTGAACACGTGCACGGAGCCATGTCTCGCCGATGTGAGCGTCTTCGGGGACGAGCATTTCAGCAAAAAAGTAGTTTTGAAGGGTATAGACGGGGTTGAAGTTGCCGTACACATGATCCTCTTCCTTGTCCCAGCGGTACGCGATGAGCTGCTCGCCTGCGTCGTCCCAGTCCTTGTCGCCGTTCCAGTCGATCCAGCTTTTCAACTGATCATAGTTGTGCAGGCCGTCGTTGGTACGCTGGAAGTCGAATCGGAAGGTGACGCTTCGGCCAATATGAATGGCTTCGTGTCCAAAGGTTTTGCCGCCATCGAGGGACCAGTCTACACCGTCGTTGGTCAGCCAGACATCACCCAAGCGCTGCCAGTTGTCGGTGTTGTGCCATGCGCGTTCATACCCGGGCGCGGTTCCTTCACTGATGCCGGTTGCAGAGCGGTCATATTCTTCCGGCTCCATGACGAGTGCGAAAGAGGACGTTCCGGAAATGAGGATGACGAGAGCGGCCATGGAAAGCAGTCGGAAAAGAGTAAGCATCATTACAACCTTATGATTGAAATATGGTGGTTAAAGGGTCGTGGACAACGGGCGCCAATAAGCAATACTTGGTCCAGAACTGTGATTTCAGGTGTTTAGTGTGTTTTTGCACACTTGGTGTTTGTAAGGAAAATCGACACAATTCTAGAATTGTTAACACTTGCGGCTCGTTGTGACCGCGGCTTCGTCTGGCAAGGCAGGAGTGGTTCGAGAAGGGGGGAGGCGGTTCCTCTTGCTTGTCCCGGTTCAAGAGGCATGGTACCTATCCATCGTCGTGCCGATACGAGAGTAGCCTTTGATGTGTAGGAACCTTTTCATCGTTCAACTTATCCCGTACCGACATGAGCGGCGGCTCTGATAGCCCGTCGAACTGCGTGGCCGAGCCGGTCCTCGCGCATTACAGACCAGAGATTACGAGGAGCGCTTCGGCATGAAATCCATCTGTTTTTTCAACACCAACAAAGCCTGGGGCGGCGGCGAGCGATGGGTATACGACAACGCCCTGACCGCGTTGCGCAAAGGGCATGACGTTCGGGTTGTCACCAATGTGAAATCTGCATTGGGTGATCGTCTGGAAAATGAAACCGACCTGCGAGTACATCGGCAAAACGTTTCCAATCTCAGCTTTCTCAATCCCCTGACCCTGCTCTCCATTCGCAGCTACTTTACCCGCACCCGTCCCGATGCCCTTGTCATGTCCCTTCCAAGCGACATGAAAGTGGGGGGTATGGCTGCACGAATGGCCGAAGTGCCGACCATCATCTATCGCCGGGGTATCGCGCTTCCGGTTCGTAACACTGCCCTCAACCGGTTCCTGTTCGGATCGGTTATCACCCATTTCATGTGCAATTCCGAGGAGACCAGACGACTGGCCCTCAAGGAGAACCCCGACCTCATCCCTGCCGAGCGTGTGAGCGTGAACTACAACGGCGTGGATGTGCGACCAGAAGAGACCGCAGCCATCGCACCGGCTTACCAACGGCAAGGTGATGAGATCATCATCGGCAATGCCGGTCGGTTGACCGAGCAGAAACGGCAGGATCTGTTACTGGAGGCCGTTGCACGCCTCAAAAGCCGGGGACATAATGTCAAACTGCTCCTTGCCGGTGTCGGGGAACTGGAAGAAGTGCTGAAGCAGCTGGTGCAGACATTGGGGTTGCAGGACGACGTCGTTTTTCTCGGGTTCGTGAAGGCCATGCCTGCGCTTTACAACGCCATGGATTTCATGGCCCATACCGCCCACTGGGAAGGATTCGGGTATGTGTTGGCAGAATCAATGGCTGCCGGAAAACCGGTGGTTGGCTTCAACGTCAGCTCCAACCCGGAACTGATCAAGGACGGTGAAACCGGCTATCTGGTGGATGTGGACGATCTGGAAGGATTCGTGGACCGCATGGAAACGCTGGTCGTTGATGCCGATTTGCGCCACCGAATGGGTGAGGCCGGACGTCAGCGGGTGGATGCTCTCTTTTCATCGGATCGAGCCTTCGAGCGGTTGATCGCCCTGTTTTCCTGATACGTATCCCGGGCGTGGAACCGCGCCCCATTGGGCTGAACTTTTCGTTCCAAATGAAAGAGGCACCTCGAATCAGTCGGGGTGCCTCTTTTGGGGTCTGATTGGGAGCTATGATCGGGCGTCGTTCATCAGCTCATCGATGACATGTTGCAGATCTTCCATTTGTGTTGTCATGTCGTTGACCGATTGGGATGCTTCCCTTGCTCCTTCGGCGGTCTCTGCCGAGATGGTGTTGATTTCGTCGATGGCCCGGTTGATCTCTTCGGATGTGGCGGATTGTTCCTCGGCAGCCGTGGCAATGCCTTGAATCTTCATGGCTGTTTCCTTGGATCCATTAACGATATCCGCAAGGACTTCCCCTGATTCACTGGACATCTCGACCGCTTTGCCGAGGTCGGCCAGAGCGCGTTCCATGCCGGAGATATTCTGCTGGGCCACACCCTGAATGGAAGTGATTGAGTCGCCAACTTCCTTGGTGGCCTGCATGGTCTTTTCCGCCAATTTGCGTACTTCATCGGCAACAACGGCGAACCCGCGCCCAGCCTCGCCTGCTCGGGCAGCCTCAATAGCTGCGTTCAGGGCGAGAAGGTTGGTCTGGTCCGCGATGTCAGTGATCACTTCCATGACCTGGCCGATATCATCGGCCTGTTGGCCAAGGCGATTCATGCCGCTTTTGAGGTCTTCGGCGGCTGTGTAAGTGGTGTTCATGGCCGTAACCGAATCGCTGACGGTTGCAGCACCCTTTTCGGCCAGACTTTGCGCCTGGTCACTGTGGCTGGACGCTTCGGATGCATTGCGAGCCACTTCCAGCACGGTCGCGTTCATCTGTTCCATGGCCGTGGCTGTTTCCTGCACGCGGGAGCGCTGAACATTCATGCCGTTATCGATGATGGACGCCTGTGTTGCGATCTGCTGGGAGGCAGTGGAAACACGATCAACCACTCCCTGAATGCGATTGGCGGCCTGCATGATGCCTTCCTTGCGGGCCACTTCCGCTTGAGCGCGGGCTTCGGCTGCCTCGGCCATGGCGCGTTCTGCGGCAAGGGCTTTGTCCTCGGCTTCGGCGCTCTTTGTCGTGATCTTTTTGATATTGTCGCGCAGGGTAGCTGCCATGGAGTTGAGGGAAGACTGGAGCTTGGACGCTTCATCGTTACCTTTCACTTCAAGACGAACGTCGTACTCGCCCTCGGCAATGGTTTCAGCTGCGGCAGTGGCTTCCTTGATAGGCAACAGGATGGAACGGACGATGAGATAGCTGAGGATCAGTACACCGGAAAGCAAGATGGCCAGGGACGTCAGGACCGTGACTGTCCGGTTCATGACGATGGCCTTGATGGTGTCGCCGATGCGGTCCTTTTCGCGTTGGATATTGTCGATATATACCCCTGTTCCCAGTGCATAGTTAGTTCCGGGAATGCGCGTCGCATAGCTCAACTTTGGTTGATCCCCGGCTTCCGGCTTGGGCCAGATGTATTCGACATAGCCGCCGCCGTTCTGAGCGACCTGATTCAATTCGTATATGAGTCGAACACCGTTCTTATCCTTGATGTCTCCCAGGTCCTTGCCAATCAGGGAACTGCTGATATGTGCGATCATGACAGTGCCGTCCAGGACGAAAAAGTAGCCGGAGTCGTCATTTTCGTACCGGTGCTCACTCAGTGCTCGGTTCAGAAGATCGTGCTGGGCATCTGCGTTGTCCAGGTCCTTGAGCACATGGGAAAGTGACACGGCCAATCCATCGGTAGCTACTTTCAGCTTGGCTTCCTGCCCTTGGTACATGAGTTTATCTATTTCCGTTGTGCTGACATCCTTGACGGTTTCAAAACTTTGGAGAAAAGCAAGGCACGTCCCGCCGATAAACAGAAGCATGAGCGCCAGAATTGTTGTGATTCGTTTCCCTATGGAAAGCGATCTGAGCATAAGAGTCTCCTGAATAGTAACTATTGACAAAACTTGGGTAAAGTCCACTATTCCTATTAGATAACTAATAGACAATACAAAAGCAATCTACTTCAAATAAAAACGCGGCAGTTCTAAACTGCCGCGTTGTGTACTGGTGTGGTGTTCGGATTAAAAGGAATCGACCGAGTTGCCAAACCCTTGTGCTCGGGTTCCGCCTCCCTCAGAGAAGCCTTCAGCCTTGAGCTTTTCCAGTTCGGCCTTGAGCAACTGATCCTTCAGTTCCATCAATTGGGTTTGCTTGTCCTGAAGCTGTTGCATCTTTTCCTTTTCCGGCAGATCGCCTTCTTCGATCGCCTTGATTTCTTCCTCAAGCTTTTCGATTTGGCGCTTCAGCTGTTCGGTCAGCAAATCCTGTTGCTCTTCTTCCTTGGAAGCGGATGTCTCGCCGGGGTTATCGGTTGCAGCGAGAGCTCGCGCCTCCTCGGAAATGGAGACAACAATATCTCCTTGTTCCGGAACCTTGGCTTCTTTGGCCATTTCTTCGCCGGTTCGCTCCACGGATGGGGCGGGGCGGGCGTTTAGGCCGTCCGCAAGTTGGGATAGTGTGCCCAGTGTGGATTCAAGTACCATGCGTTGCCTCCTTAAATGATGATATAGGACATCCGAGAGTCTCATCGTCGGCCTGTCAAAAAACTTTAGGGTACAAGGCTGTTGCGCGGCGGCAGTAAAAAAAGGTACCGTTATCCCAATTATCCGTACCTACTTCACGAGGCGAGTATGAGTGTTACCAATCTCAAGTACCTGTTCAATCCCGGTTCCGTCGCTGTTATCGGTGCCACCAATGATTCCCGCAACGCAGGCAATATCGTCATGCGCAATATCATGGCGGGGGGATTCATGGGGCCGGTCATGCCGGTATCCGACACCGCGGAAGCCATTGCGGGCGTATTGACCCATCCTTCCGTGCGGCATCTGCCCAAGACACCGGATCTGGCCATTGTCTGCTCTCCATTGGACGAGGTGCCCGAGATCATCCATTCCCTCAAGGCGCGCGGAACCCGAGGCGTCGTGCTCATGGGGGCCGGGTTCGCCTATATGACTCCTGAAGAACGTCAGGATATCAAGGACACAATTCTTGGCATCGCCGATCCTCCTAGTCTTCGAATTATCGGTCCCAAGTCCCTCGGGTTCATGGTTCCATCGCTGAATCTGAATGCTTCGCTTGCTCATTCGAATGTTGAGCCGGGTAAGGTCGCGTTCATCTCCCAGTCCGATTCGCTGTTTGCAACAGTTCTTGATTGGGCCAAGGCCAAAGGCGTGGGCTTTTCTCACATGATCGCCCTTGGCAGTCGCATTGATGTCACCTTTGCCGATATTCTCGATTATCTCGCCTCAGACCCGCTGACCCGCTCCATCATGCTCTACGTGGAATCCATCAAGGATGCCCGTGAGTTCATGTCCGCTGCCCGTGCGGCTTCCCGCAACAAGCCGGTGCTGGTTATCCGGCCCGGGCAGGCGCTCGATACCGTACTTGGCGACCTCAAGCTGCGCGAAACCGGTGATCATCGTCTGGTGGATGCTGTTTACGATGTCGCATTCCGCCGTGCCGGTATGTTGCGCGTGGAAAATATCGACGGGCTGTTCGATGCGGCACAGACTTTGGGAACGCCCAAACATGTATACGGCAAGAAACTGGCGATCCTGACCAACGGAACGAGCGCGGGCATACTGGCCGCCGATCGTCTTCTGGCCGGTGGTGGCGAGTTGGCCCAGCTTTCCGATAAGACCATCGAAGCCATCGATGCGGCCCTTGGTGAAGAGAACTGGTCTCGCGGCAATCCGGTGGATATCCCGTTCAATGCCGACGGCAAGGCATACTCCGAAGTGCTCAAACTGCTGCTCAAGGACAAAAATTCCAATGGCATTCTGGTGATGCACGTACCGTGGACAGCCCAGCCGGATGTGGAAGTGGCCGAAGCGCTTCGGGATTCACTCAAACGGGTCAAGCGCATGGTGCTCACCGCATGGCTTGGATCGGGCAGGGCAGATGTGGCCCGTGATGTTTTTCGTAAGGCAGGCATTCCGACATACGACACACCTACCCACGCTGTACGTGCGTTTCTGTATATGGCCGAATACCTGCGAAATCAGGAAATGCTCATTGAAACGCCGGACTCCTTGCCCACGGACTTTTTCCCGGACACGAAATCCGCACGCGATATTGTGGATCAGGCCCTGACGCAGGAGCGTGAGTACCTGACCGAGCCGGAAGCCAAGGACATGCTGGCCGCCTACGGTGTGCCGGTGGTCGAGACCCGCATCGCCATCTCGGCCAAGGATGCGGTCATTGCCGCGGATGAGCTTGGCTATCCTGTGGCCCTTAAACTGCGCAGCCCCCAGATTCCGCAGCCTTTTGATGTGGGTGGTGTGCTGCTTGATCTGGAAACGCCAGAGCGGGTGTGGGAAGGCGCGGCTTCCATTCTGGCTCGATGCACGAGGGAGCGACCGGATGCCTATATCGAAGGCTTCACCGTGCAGAAAATGGGGCGTCGCCCCGGTGCCCATGAGTTGTTTATTTCCGCGACGGTGGACCCTGTATTTGGCCCGGTGCTCTCTTTCGGTCATGGAGGTATGGCGCGGGAGATGATTCAGGATTCCGCCCTGACCCTGCCGCCCCTTTCCATGAGCCTGGCCCGTGAGTTGGTCGGGCGCACACGTATTGCCTCGCTGCTACAAGGCACGCCTTCGCACCAACCGGCGGATATTGATGATATCTGCCTTACGCTGATTCAGATTTCCCAGCTATTCCAGGATGTACCACAGATCAACTCCATCGATATCAATCCGTTGTACGCCGACTCCGAGGGCGTGCTCGCCCTTGACGCCAAGATCGGCATTGCTCCGTTTGAAGGAGAAGGGGAGTCGCGTCTGGCGATTCGCCCGTACCCGCGAGAGCTGGAAGAGTGTGTCGAACTCAAGACCGGTCGCAAGGTCACACTGCGTCCCATCAGGCCGGAGGATGAAGACACCCACCGCGCTTTCCTTGAAAGTCTGTCGGACGAGGATTTGCGGCTGCGCTTTTTCGGCGTTGTGCAACGGGATTTCGATCACAAGGATATAGCCCGTTTCACCCAGATCGATTACGATCGTGAAATGGCCTTCATTGCCACGGCCCTGGATGATGCCGGAAACCCCGAAACATTGGGTGTCATGCGGACCAATACCAGCCCGGACAATTCCGAAGCGGAGTTCGCCATTGTCGTTCGTTCGGACCAGAAAGGCGAAGGACTCGGGTCCTATCTGTTCCAGAAGGGAATCCGCTACACCAAGGATCGAGGCACCCGGAAACTCACTGGTCAGACCATGATTGAAAACAAGGCCATGCAGGGACTTTCCAAAAAGTTCGGCTTTGTGGTTTCACCCGATCCACACGATGAGGACCTTGTGGAAATGGTTCTGGATATGGAGACAGTCGAAGCATGAGTGTGAGCAAGCACCTTCCTGTGTATCACCACACGGGGCTGGAAACGACAGGCGGTGCCACGCGAGTCGCTCGCCTGCTCATGGAGGGAATGAACAAGCTTGAAGTGGAGTCCTCTCTCAGCTTTGAACTGGGAGAAGGGCCGGATACAGCCGCCATTCTCCCAGAGGATTTCGGGCGCTATCTGCCCAAGGGCGGAATTGCCCATGTGCACTGCACGGGCAACTGGCCTGCATTGCTGGACAGCATCCCGAGCTGGTACCGGACAGTGATCACCCTGCACGACTGTGAATTGTTTACCGGCGGATGCCCCTATCCGCTGGATTGTCCCAATGTGGATGAGGGATGTGCCGAACCATGTCCTCGTAAATTCCCGGACTCCGAAGCGTTGCGTAAGGAAAAACTGCGGCTGGTGGAGCGGCTCGATCCCATTCTGGTGGCCCCGTCACGCTGGCTCGCGCGGTTGGCAAAATCGCATCTATTCCGTTCGGTCTCGGTGATCCCCAACGGCATAGTCTGGCCTGAATTTCCGCCCAAGCGAGTGGAAGCCCGGAGAAGTCTGGGTATTCATCCCTCGGCGCGTGTCTGCCTGTTTGTGGCCCATGGCGGAACAGACGCTGCCTACAAATCCGGTTCATCATGGCGGCGCATCTGGCAGGCTGTGAAACAACGTGTTCCCGAAGCTCTTTGCTTTGCGGTCGGGGGCGATACGGCTGGGCGCGAGGGTGATCTGGTCATCTGGCCCTATGTGGAGCGTGAACGATTGGCACTGCTGATGGCGGCTGCGGATGTCCTGCTCTATCCCACCAAGGCTGACAATCATTCCCTCGTTATTCTGGAGGCGCAGGCGCAGGCGCTGGCGGTTGTCTCCTATGCAGTGGGCGGTGTGCCGGAGCAGATAGCAGAGGGGGAAACCGGCGTGCTGGTGGAGCCTGGCGACGAGGCAACCTTCATTGAGTCGGCCGTAGAAATGCTTTCCACCCCAACACTTTCAATGGATATGGGCAAAACGGCTTTCACAGCCGGAAGCCGCCGTTTCCATGTGGATAGGATGGTGCAGGATTACATGAAATTGTATGGAAAATTTGAGTGATAATGCCTGCCCTGTCAGCACTAGCCGCTGACAGCACGAGAGAAGAATCGGCACGTTCTATCCTGCCAGCCCACGAATCCCAATTCCGCATCCGCATACCACGCGGCGGTAAACGCCTTTGTATCGCTTGACCACAGTCGGGCCTTATTCGGATCAAATGCCGGTTCCAGACAGAAATCGCCGGGTTCGGTTCGGCCCGTGAAAAGGGTGGTCAGCTCCTCGATGGTCGGGAGCCGCCAGTCGGTGCGACCTCCATACTCATTTTTGTTGAGTCGTCTGACATGGGCTTGCGCACCTTCCCAGGTCAGTGGATACCGAGACCCATGTTCTTCCCATACCAGGCCGGTTGTCTGGTCCGTGACGATACCTTCTCCTGTTGGAGCAAACTGCCCGACACCATATTTCCTGGGTCGCCACAATGTGTCGAGATCAAACGTTGTCCTGGCTGCCTTGAGCGGAGCTTTGACAGGTGTGGAACGTGGTCGCCACGATGCATCATGGCGTGCTGTTTCACGAAGAAGGTCTTCACCGGAGCAGACAGTGTCTTTGCGTTCAAGCCACAGCATTTCCAACTCGTCGAGGGCCGCGACCATGTCCAGAGCATCGTCAAATCGACCATTGGGATCAAGGGCTATGGCCTTGTCGAACATCGCATCCCAATGGGCATCCAAGTCCGGGTGGGTTTCCGATACCGGTCGCCTCGCGCTTTCATCCTCTGGGGGCAGCGACCCGGTGATCATCCGGTACAGGGTGATCCCCACTGAGTAGATGTCGGATCGGGCATCAGCATCTTCCGGGTTGGCCTCCTGCTCGGGGGCCGTGTAGTAGGGCGATCCCACAACCATGCCCTTGGGGTCGGGAGTCGACTCCCCGCGCAGCCTGGACAGCCCGAAGTCGATCAGTTTGACCTGTCCCACGCCGCCTTCCTCTTCTGCAAGCATGACATTGAAGGGCTTGACGTCGCGGTGGATGATTCCCTCATAATGGAGGCGATCCAGCCCATGCAGCATCTGGCGGGCGATATGCAGTGAAGCCTCCACACCGAGGCGCCTGGAAGGCTGCTCCACTTCATAGGTTTCACCCATGACGACACCGAGATTGCCGCAGAAATATTCCATGGTGAAATGGGCTGGCTGATCGTCGTGTCCGTCATGCACGTCAAGTATGGACGCGATGTTGGGGTGGGTGATGGAGGCCATGGTGGCGGCCTCGGTGAGGAACATCTTCGTGAGCTTCTCGCTGCCCACGATGTCTTCCATTATCTCGGCAGGCTTGAGCACCTTGAGGGCGACAATACGCCCGGTAACGGGCATGGCTGCCTTGTAAACCGCTCCCATACCGCCGCGTCCGAGCAGTCCGCGTATAGCATAACGTCCGATGTGCATGGAGTGTGATACCGCGTTTTGATCTACAGGAAAAGCAGCAGCGAAAGGGCCATGACGACCATGCCGGAAATCAGACCATAAATGGAATGGTGGTGTTCGCCGTATTCTTCGGCTGCCGGGAGCAATTGGTCAAACGAGATGAATACCATGATGCCGCCGACACCGGCAAAGAGCACGCCGAAAACGACCGGGGTGAAAAAGGGCATGAGCAGCAGGAACCCGACCAACGCACCGATCGGTTCGGATATTCCCGAAAGAAACGAGTACAGGAACGCTTTTTTCTTGGAACCGGTGGCGTAGTAGAGGGGGATGGAAACAGCGATGCCCTCAGGGATGTTGTGGATGGCGACTGCAACGGCGATTGCTATACCGAGTGAAGGGTCAGACATGGCTGCCGTGAATGTTGCCAGTCCTTCAGGAAAGTTATGGATGGCAATGGCAATGGCCGCGAAGATGCCCATGCGTTTCAGTTTGTCGAAATCGTGGGTTTCGTCTTTGGGCAGATTGGCCTTACCCACATCCATCTCTTCAATGGAGTGCATCTCATGCGGGTTCTCATAACTGGGAACAAATTTATCGATGATCGCAATAAGCGCCATGCCGCCAAAAAATGACAGGACCGTAACCCATTGCGCCGTGACATCGCCGAGTTCCAGGGTGAGTGCGTCGTTGGCTTTGCGCACGATCTCCCAAAAGGAGACATAGACCATGACGCCAGCGGAAAACCCCAGAGCCAGCGACAGGAATTTGGTATTGGTTCGCTGAGCGAAAAAGGCGATGGCAGAGCCAATACCGGTGCAGAGTCCGGCAAACAACGTCAGTCCGAAGGCGAAAAGTACAGCTTGGTTATCCATCATTCGGCTTATACACGGTAAAGGAAGTGATGACCAGTTCTTGCTGGGATGGATAGAAGCTTGTTGTAGTCGGCCAGGCACCCTTGTGATAGGAGTTGTTCGTATGAAGGCGGCACAACAAATATGGGGAATGGTATGGGTGACAGTGCTATGCCTGTTGTTCCCCACGCAATCCATTGGTGCAGAACGCACTAGGGTGGCGTTCCTCAACCCGGGTGGCCCGGGTGATGCGTTTTTTAAACCCATGACCGATTTCATGCAGGCGGCAGCCGATGATCTCGGGTTCGAGCTGACAGTCTATTACGCCAATCGGAATCATGTCCTGTACGACGAGAACATCCACCGGCTGTTCAGCACACAACCTCTCCCCGAATACATAGTCGGCACGAATGCGCGTGGTTCCGGCAAGGAACTCCTCAAGGTCGCCGAAGCTGCCGGAGTAAAAACGCTTTTTGTCAATCAGGGATTCATCGATGTGGAACAGATAGTCGTCGGCATCCCGGGTGAACGCTATAAGCAGTGGCTTTTCGAGTACATTCCGGATGATATCGATGCTGGCTATCTGTTGGCCAAGACACTGCTTGATGAGGCGGTTGAGCACAGCAGCGATGGAACTGCCGAGGTTCTTGCCATTACCGGACATGAAGAATCCGCGGCCTCGGTACTCAGATTACGTGGGCTGAAAGAAGCGTTGGTCGAATACCCGGGCGTACGCCTGAATCAGACCGTGTATGCTGATTGGAAACGAGACAAGGCCAAAAAACTCACACGTCGGCTGTTGGAGCGGTACCCGTCCACAAGCGTCATCTGGAGCGCCAGTGACGTGATGGCGCATGGTGTCTGCGAAGCAGTTCGCGAGACAGGACGGAATCCCGGGAGTGATGTCGTTGTCGGTGGCGTGGACTGGGCTGATTCAGCTCTCGACAGTCTCCGAAGAAAGGAATTTACGGCATCGGTCGGCGGCCACTTCATGGATGGCGGTTGGGCGCTGGTCATGTTGTATGACATGATGCACGGCATTCAGCCGGACAAGATGGGGCGCTCATCCTTTTCTGTTTTGACTGTCGATAATGTTGATATCTACGCAAAATTGCGGGAACAAAGTTGGGCAGCCATCGACTTTCGAGCCTTTTCCAAACACCTGAATCCCGAACTTACGCAATACAACTTCGGCCTTGAAGCGGTCCTCAAACAGTTGCAGTAACCGCTACTGGGCGTCTTCGGCTTTCAACTGACCGCAGGCTGCCTTGATATCCGATCCCATGGAGCGGCGGATGAACGCTGTAAGACCATGATCCCATAACCGTTTTTCAAAGGCTTCGACCTTGTCTCGATCCGGCGCACCGTAGGGCATGCCTTCGATGGGATTGTAGGCGATCAGGTTGATCTTTCCTTTTTTGCGGTCAATGAGGCGGGCCAACTGGTCAGCGTGTTCCAGCGAGTCGTTGACATCCTTGAGCAGCAGGTACTCGAAGGTTATCCGTTCTCGTGGGCGCATGGGATAGGCCTTGAGTGCGGCCATGAGGTCGTTCAGGTGGACCTTGGCCGCCTTGGGCATGATCTTGGCGCGGAGTTCCTGCGTGGGCGCATGGAGCGAGATGGCTGGCAGTGCCACTTCCCGTTCACCCAGAATGCGGAGTTTGTCGGGAAAGCCTACAGTGGAAACCATGGACCGACGCCAGGAAAGAGACAACCCCCGTTCACATGGCAGGTCGTCGAGGACCCGAAGGAGCGTGTCGAGGTTGAGCAGCGGTTCGCCCATGCCCATGAACACAAGATTCTTCAGGGGATTCATTCCCTGGTCTTCCAGATACTGGCGTCCTACCAGAATCTGTCCCATGATCTCGCCGTAGGTCAGGTTGCGCTCGAAACCGAGCAGTCCCGTGTTGCAGAAAGTGCAGCCCATGGCGCATCCGACCTGAGTGGACAGACATTGCGAGTAGCGGTCCTGCATGGGGATGAGGACTGTTTCCACCAGCTTGCCGTCAGCCAGTCGGAGAAGAAATTTGATGGTGCCGTCTTTGGATTGCTGAACTTTGGCTATTTCAGGCCAGACGATTTCAGCCATTCCCTTGAGCTGTTCGCGCAGCGGCTTGGAAAGATTGGTCATGTCGTCTATGGTTCTGACGCGCTTTTGCCACAGCCACTGCCAAAGCTGCTCGGACCGGAATCGGGGCAACTTGAGATCTTCCACCACAAAGGCTTCGAGATCGTTTTTATTTAGCTCAATAAGGTTTTGCATTGCGTGTACCTTGTAGGGCATTGGCAGCCCGTGTCAAGTTGTCGTTGTCCGGGCTTGGTGGTTGGTGAGGTGAGAGGTTCTTATTCCCGCTTTGCATTTTCTCCTGCTGTCATGTTATCGTTACGAACAATTTCTGGCTACATATGCATCATTTTAACGAGGAGATTCAGTACAATGTTTAATAGATTCAATCGGGTTGTCTGCATGGCTGTCATCATGTCACTGGTCATGCTCAATGTGTCCGTGCCCATGGCAAAGGCGGCAATGATCTCCACCGAGACTTCCATCTCTGCGTCCATGAATGAAGAAAACCGTGCTGTCGTGCAGGACTTTTTCGAAAGAAGCGATCTGCGTCAGGCCCTTGAAAGCCACGGAATTGATGTTGATGAAGCGCAGGCACGGGTAGACGCCCTGTCTGATGCCGAAGTGGCGCAGCTTGCCCAGCAAATTGAAGAAATGCCTGCCGGTGCCGGTGCACTCGGGACCATAATTGGCGCTGCTGTGCTGATCTTTGTCATACTGCTCATTACCGACATAGCGGGAGCGACAGACGTCTTCCCCTTTGTGAATAAGTAGGTATGAACGTGAGAAAAAGGATTGGGGGCGGCCGTATGGCTGCCCTTTTTCTTGTCCTTCTGCTGTTTGCTGCAGGTGGTTGTGCGCTGCATCCGAACCCTGTCGTGGCCCTGCCGGAAGATGGGCGCTCGTCAATTCTCGTCGAGGATGTCCCGTTTCATGCCCAGGAGCAGTTTCAGTGTGGTCCGGCAACGCTGGCCATGGCGCTGAACTGGAGTGGGGTCGAGGTCACGCCCGACAGTCTGGTTGATTCTGTCTATACAGCCTCCAAAAAAGGCAGCCTGCAACCTGCCATGGTCACATCAGCCCGGCGACATGGGCGGGTGGCGTATGTTCTTGATGACCAAGACCAATTGGCGCGGACCCTCGAAGCGGGGTACCCCGTGGTGGTCCTGCTTAACCTCGGGTTGTCCTTTTATCCTGTCTGGCACTACGCCGTGGTGATCGGCTATGACAAGGTCGAAGGCGATTACATTCTGCATTCGGGCCTGACGCCGCATAAACGGTACTCCGCCCGTCAGATGGATTCAATGTGGGGTCGCAGTGATTACTGGGGCATGTTGGTGTTACCGCCCTCCGAACTGCCGGAACTGGCAGATGAATCTCGCTGGATTCGATCCGTGGTGGGGCTGGAGCGCGCAAAACAATGGGATGCAGCCTTGTCTGGGTATGAAGCGGCTGTTGGTAGGTGGCCCAAGTCCCATGACGCATGGATGGGTGTGGGGAACAGTGCCTACGCATTGGGTCGCCGGGAACTCGCCATTACGGCCTTTCAAAATGCGACCACCATCCGCCCGAATGAGGGGATAGCCTTCAACAATCTTGCCCATGTGCTGGCCGAAGTCGGACGACGCGATGAAGCCGTGGCAGTGGCGGAGAAGGCCGTTGCCTGCGGTGGTCCGTATGTTGCGACTTTCAGGAAGACACTGGAAGAAATCCGCAGTCGTTGA
>CEUM01115698.1_pt1 | contig 36811 bp, 24 predicted proteins | sample 356421 | NCBI WGS metagenome assembly CEUM01 (sample SAMEA2622716, study PRJEB7988) | marine metagenome | biome: marine biome (ENVO:00000447); feature: surface water layer (ENVO:00002042); material: "saline water (ENVO:00002010), including plankton (ENVO:xxxxxxxx)" | depth 5 m
TTTCCAACCTTATGTCGTGGGTTCGACTCCCGCTATCCGCACCTCCACCAACAAAACCTATGAGTGGATGATGTTAGGACCTATTATGCAGGTAAAGCGAGCCTCAAAGGGCCTGTTTCTTGTTACACTCATGCTTCTTGCTTCCCTTTCCGGTTGTTTCGGTGAAGATGAAGCGGTGCAAGAGGGTGTTCCAATCGTTTTCCAAATCGATTACCAAATGCCTGAAGATGTTGTGCTACGAAGCGGTGAATGGCATGAATTTCAATTGCTAGGAAACGGTCGAGCAATCTCTGTTCCGACCGATGTTATGCTCTTTGTCGATGGCTACATCATTCCAAACGGGTATGCCGCAGTTGAAGGTGAATCCATCAACGGCAAATTATTGCTTACGCCATACGTCGATGAGGTAAAACTCACAATCGTTCACGATGACGGAACTGGAGATACCTACGAACTTGCAGTTACGAACGGCACACCCATTGTCAACGGGAAGGAATGGATGGATAAAATGGAATACATCACAAACGTATGCCCCGACACGACACAATGCGGCGGTTACATCAATCGCTGGATGGGATCACCAAACCCAGCCTTCGAGCGAGCTGCGTCGTTCTTCCAGGGTCATTTTGAAGGACTTGGGTATGAAACACACATTCTCAGAGTGTTTGATCACGGTAACCCAGCAGAACCAGAAAGCCTCAATGTCATCGCATGGAAGCGTGGACGCGATGCTTCGTGCGTTCAAGGAATGGGAGGCCACATGGACATTATGTTCCCTGGTGGCCCACCTGGCGGAGGAACTTACGAAGGGGCGTATGACAACACAGGAGGAACTGTGAGCATGATGCTTTTTGCAAAGGCATTTGTTGATATTGAAGTCGAGTGCGACACATTCCTTGCTCTTTGGTCCTCTGAGGAAGAAGGTTTGAGAGGTTCAAATGCCTTTGCGAACAACGAATGTGACTACTGTCTTCCAACCGACAAGGAACTGCGATTTTACATCAATATGGACATGATGGGAATTTCGTATCCTGCTGTCAAACCAACAGGAGAGCCATATCCGTACCATGCTTGGTCTGGGCCTGACTTCGATCCAGACGTCCAAGATGTCGAAATCACAACCGTCCTCGATCACGTTCATAGAAACATCCTCGAAGCGCCGATGGACCTTCGAATCGATGGAACGTATGGTTCAGGTTGCGACCAACACTGGGAAGATCACGAAGACCTCGTTCTCGATGTTCACGAAGATACGTTTGGTCGCTCAGACCACGTCACATTCCGAGACCTTGGCGCACAGACCATTTTCCACCTCGGAGCATATGATTCAGACTACAGCGCCTATCATTCTCCTGATGACACGCTGGACAACATGATCGAAATGGTCGGAGGCGTTGAAGAACTGGAAAAGAGCATGGAATTCGTTATGTGGGCGGCTATGCTTGAATTTATGATTGCTGATCAGACCCCGGAAATTCGTAACGTCAATGCTTGATATCTTAAACGACGTTTTTTGAACCCAAAGCGGGACTTTCGCACATGGATGGAGAGTTTACTCAAGAGAAACCTCTCCTCCAGCGTTTCGCAGATTCACCACAGTTTCCGTTGGCTATGATTGCCTTTGGAGCATTGGTTGCTTGGGCGGAGTCACTGCTGATACTCATTCAGGGTGAATCGATTGAAAATGCGATTTGGCCGCAAGCTGTACGCACCTTATCTTGGACATTTATTCTTCGAGAGAACGTATTCCTCATTGCTTTCCTGTCTGCTCTTTTCTTGGGATTTTGTGTCTTCTCTTCCATCCAATATCACAGAGGACACCGTCTCAATAAGTCAATTCAAGCAATCTTCTTCTCACTGATTGGAGGTGTTTTCGCATCATGGATCATCTTCGTCTTGATGGATTATCGGTACATCCGTGGAGCGTTTCTCCTGCTTCCTACAATCTATGGCGTCGTTCTTCTTGGCTCAACCCTAGCGATTCGAGGACCACCAGGATTACCAGACTCGACACAGGATTGGAAAGGGAAAACCAAGACAGTTCTACATGTAGCCACAGTATTTCTGGCTGCATGGCTGGTCATGCCCGGAATCCCAGCCCTCATCGGCATCGCCCCATCGCCACCAGTTACACCGTCCATGGGCTACGGAGCTGAAGCAGGACCGTTCGACCGGACGACCCTTCGTTATGCCTATCCATTGCCTGAAGAGGTTGTTGCAATTCAAGGCCCCACAGAAGAAGACATAGAATTCTCGATTTATCTCACATTACCACATTTACCTGAAGAACCAGGTATTGAAGGCGTACCATTGGCCATCCTATTCCACGCCTTCAACAACCCATCCATTGATTCCTACACCGATTGGATCGACCATCTCTCTGCGAAAGGAATGGTCGTAGCCTACATTCAGTATCCAACGGATGTCCGCCCTGAAGGAGGAGAGGATTTCGAACCGACCATCATCGATGGGACCTCAGATTGGCCCCATCATGTACCAAGAATGCTCTCCATTGAATCGGCGCTCAGTCGATTGAACGAAATCATCACCGCATCGCCTCGCAATGCTGACATTGACGAAGTCCTCGGTAACCTTACCATCATGCCTGAGCATCTCTGGATTGGTGGACACAGTCTCGGTGGAGCGTACTCGTTGCAAGCCCTTGGTATGGTTCAAGCGTATTCATGGGGCAATGAGACATTGGTGGTTGATACTGAGATGGCTGCTGCTCGACCAGTGCAGGAACAATGGTTGCCCGAGTACACAAACCTACCAGAGAATTCAATCGTCCATCTAGTTGTCAGTGAAGATGACATGACTGTTGGACAATGCAACAGTGTGCATCAGCATGCTTTGTTTGAACAAATTGACAGCAATCAATCACTTCTCTTGTACATTCCAAGCGATCGGTATGGGTTCCCCCGTCTGGTGGCTACGCACTACATCCCTGCGAATGAGGCACATGATACACTTGCAGATTGGGCCTTCTATCGTCGAGTAGATGCTCAAGCGGATTGGGTCGTTGCTCACAGCCGAGGCGATCTCAACACTGCCGATTTTGCTTATGCAAATCTCGTTAATACAGGTATGCTAACGAATTTAGGCAAGTGGTCCGACGGTGTCGATGTTCTTCCAATACAAGCGTATACAAATCCGAGTGAAAGCAAACGGTTTGCAGAATGTTTCTAGGAGTGGTAATCAAATGGAAGAAAAAAGCGATGTCAAATCCTTCATCAAACTCATTTCCACATCGACCATCATTGCTTCGATGTGTTGCCTGCCGAGCGTGGTCCTCGTTCTGTTCGGTCTTGCAAGCGTGAGCAGTGCTGCAGCTCTCTCAGACACGCTGTATTGGGGGGGAGAGGGATACGAATGGTTCCGTCCAACCATGCTGGCCATAGCCTCTATTTCCGTGATTGTCGGCTTGGTGATTTACTTCCGTACCCGAGGTATTTGTACGTTTGATGACGTCAAACGTCAGCGAAGAAAAGTCGTCAATACATCGTTGCTGATCATCATCATTGCCTATCTTTCCTATCTTTTGTTCAACTACGTCATCCTAACTGAAATTGGCATCCTACTTGGACTCGAGTGGGAATCCAGTCGATTCTGGAACAAGTAATCAGGCATTCTTTCGAACTGTTGAGCAACCTACACTCCAATCGCCGTCGAGCATTGCTTCTCGAGTGGCATCCAGTAAATCATCCTCTGAACTCCTAATGGGATCAACATCTTGCCCCCATGCGAGGGTGATTTGATATACATTATTCGACACATTCTCCAATTGAAAAATTGAATTTCCAATTGGAATTTTATTTTTGAAATCCACCCCATTGAGTACAATATCTCTGGGGTTGAGATGCATCCCTCGCCGAGCGGCCTTTTGGATGGCTTCCTTGGAAGTCCATGCCCATAATGCATCCAATGCACCCTCCTTGAGATGTTCAAGCTCCTCACCTCTTGCCATCATATCGTACACGGTTGATGCTGGTGGACGCTCGAAAGGTTCTGCATCGACACCAACGGTCCAACCTTGTTCGATGAGTGCAACGGCTGCAAGATCTTGGCTATGCGAGAGCGAGATGCCCGGTAACCTCGGTTGTATCCATAATCCCTGAATTGCTTGAAGGTAGGGGGCTCGCTCAGTCGTTCTCGCAACGGAAAGCTGAGAGCAATCAAGGCCTCCCCACTCCATCAACGCCTGCTCAAGAAGCCAACGTGCAGAGAGATGTTCACGAGTTCTCTTTTGCGTTTTGAAGGTGTTAACCTCGTCCCAATCGATGAATTGTAGTTCAGCAGCATTATGTTCAGTGATTGGACACGTTGCAAGGAGACAGCGTGGTCCATCCTCAAGCTCAAGCCAACGAAAGGTCGCCTTCAACGAATCACCATCAACGTTCAAGCGTGAATTTCTGATCTTCGGGAACAGGCGCCATTGCCTTCAGACGAAGTCCCTTCAATGCGAGGACTGGAGCGTCATCTGAACCAACAACAAGGACATCGTGAACAGTCACGCCTGCATCTTCGACTGCCATTCGAATCGAACGGAGACGTAGTTCTTCGTCCTGTTCTGGAACACGAAGCATGGTTGACCATTCAATACCAACCGGCAGACTGCTGAATCCTTCGGATTCCATAGCAACCAATCCAGCGTTTTGGAACCCTGCTTCAATCAACATTGGAAGTGCTTCAAGCAAGACATCTTCTCCATTTCGCTCGTGAGCAAATTGATCTGTTGCCGGCAGTTGGTGACGCATCAAGGCAATTCCATCAACACCAGGCTGTGATGCATCCCCTACACCGCGAAGAACACCACCATGTGATTGGAAGCGAGGTCCGTGGAAATATCGCAGGTAGATGAAGGAGGCATGATGTTCAAGTCGCCCCGGCGGAGGGGTTCCAACGGAAGGAAGTTCAATGATTTCAGATTGCAAGAACCCACTCAAGTCGTCTGATTTCTTGACTAAACGGGCAAGCGCCTCATGGTGCTCACGCTCACCGAACACAACACCTTCTGAATTGCTCAAATCGGAAACGAGTCGGCACTTAACCCAAGTTAGGTCACCATCTGTACGCTCAACCTTGGCTTCAACACGCACACGCATGGTTCCTTTCATCACTTTCACAGGCAACCCAAATTTCACGCCTTCGAATCCGGCCAAACAAGAATCTGGGCAAAGCAGCAATGCGTTCTCAGCAAACATCTCCATGGCCATAACGCCTGGGTGATAGGGAACTCCGTCGATGGCATGGTCGCTAAGGAACGGATGGTCTGCAACAGAAAGCGTGCTTTGCGTCATCACCATCTGTTCTTCTTCAAATGCCAGCACCTTGTCGATGAACGGGAAACGACTCGGATCTGCCATGATTGCTGCCATCTCACCTGGTAACATCAGAGGTGCCTCTCTGAACGAATCAAACCGATCCATGAGTCCTAAGGATCCACACGCAATGACACGGCGCTTTCCGCCTCGCAGTGCTTCATCAACGAAGATTTGAACGCCAACATCAACAGGTAATGTTTCAATTCCAGCCGCTTCAAATACAGCCTCAATGCTACCTCGAGTTGCCATTCCAACATCCCGCCATCCGGTCCAACCAATGGCGACTGCTCGGCAATCACCCTTCGCCGTGAGACGTGCCATCTCAGCGTCGAGAATCGAGTTTGCAGCTGCATAATCGGTTTGTCCTCCGTTTCCGAAACGTCCTGCTACCGATGTAAAGGTGGAGGCAAATCGCAAGTCTCCGTTCGATGTTTCAACCGCTTTCATCAGTGCGCTCCATCCATCAATCTTGACTCGAACAACGTTGTCAAATGTCTCCCATGCTTTGTCAGCAACAAGTTTGGAATCTTCCAATCCAGCACCATGGACAACACCAGTAATCGGATTGGAGAGAGACGCACCGAGCGATGAGAGAGCCTCAGCATCGGTTACATCTATTGAATGATAAAACGCTCGATTGCCCGTCGCTTCAATCTTTGAGAGTGTCTGGTACACGTCTCTGCTTCGGGTGAACTTTTGCCAAGCTTTGTTCCATTCAACCATCGTGACCTTCCCCGTGGATGAAGCCTCTGTCAATCGTTCACGTAGAGACATCTTTTCCTTCATCAGATCTTCTTCGCTCCAATCCAACCAATCTGCTGTTTGCTCGATGAGGACAGAACGTCCGAGGAGATGGAACGATGCTTCTGCACCTTGGCTTGCTTCAGCAACCCCTACAATACAAGCAGCAGTTACGCCAGAACCGCCTCCAGATACAAGCCAGACATCATCCGACTTCAATGAATCAAGTTCGCCAACGACGTCTTCTGCGAAGGCAGCAAGAAGCCATCGACGTCCATCTCGGTCCAGTCCAATTTCAACTTCTCCGGCTCGCTCGAACAATTCAGTTTCGATATGTTCAGCGGCTGAGGCGGCATCAAAGATCAATTCAGGATGAACATCAAGCGCACGTGTGCGAAGGTTTGGTCGCTCAAATGCGTAGGACTTGGTTACTCCAGACGCTGCACATTGAATCGAATTGAAGCGCTCTCCGATGTTTCCGTGCCGCCCATCCATCGAGGTAACGCTTGCTACCAAACCTTGGCTCAAACCTGCGAAGTGAGCATCCATTCCTTTGAGGAGACCGAACCATCCATGAGCTGCAAGTGAAATCTGAGACGATGGGAGTGTATCTTCAGACCAACTAGCTGATGCAAGTTTCATCGGTGCAAGATGAATCATGCCTACGACGCTCATGGTCGAGAGCGATGTTGTAATCGATTCGATATGTTCTGGTTTGGCTGGGTCGCCACGGTGGACGGTACGACCTTGCTCAGATTGGATGGACACATCACGAATACCAACTTCAAATCCGATTCGAACGGTAGAGAGGCCTCGTGCCTCGAGGCGTGTGCAGAGATGTTCTGCGATGCCCCAGCCATCGTCGGTGACAACAACTGTTCCATCGAGTGCAAGTGTGGATGCAATTGATTCAGCTTCCTCAACTTCGATTTGCCAGCGTCGGCAACCATCATGTTCTACTGAAGTGCTTTCCACTGGCATGCTTGTTTCAGCAACAGGCAAAGATGCAGTTTCTGGTCCCGGAGTTGTTGAATCTCCTTTCATCTTGACGATGTAGGCGACAAAGTGGTTCAGTGTGGGATGATCGGAAAGCAAGAAGTCTTCATCGACCGGTAGAGAGAAGATTTCACGGACATCCACCATGATTTCCGCTTGCTTGACCGTATCAATTCCGAGCTCTCCTTCCAAATCTTGGTCCATTTCTATGAAATCGGCAGGATAGCCAGTGTGTTTGACAACCACTTCAATCAGCGAGGATTCAATTCCTGCATCGCTCAGCATTGGTGTGCTTTGCTCCTTAACCTGTGGAGCAGGTACTGGCGCCGGAACTTCTTCGACTGATGGAATTGAAGGAGTGCTTACAGGAGCCTCTCCCCCTTTCATTCGAACAATGTAGCCAATCATATGTGAGAGCGTTGGATGATCTGAGAGCAAGAAGTCCTCATCGACAGGGAGGCTGAACAATTCACGGATGTCGACCATGATTTCTGCCTGCTTGACCGTGTCAATACCCAACTCACCTTCCAAATCTTGGTCAAGTTCGATGAAATCCGCAGGATAGCCGGTGTGCTTGACAACAACGTCGATCACTTGTTGCGTCATTGCTTCATCCGAAACTGGTGTTGCTTCAACTGCTGCTGCAGGCTTCGGTGCTTCAACGTCGGGCTCAGGTTTGGGTTCTGTTGCATCAACCACCGGCGCGGGAGTAGGCATCGGAACCTCTCCACCTTGCATTCGCTGAATGTAGCCAATCATATGATTCAACGTAGGATGTTCTGCAAGAACGAAGGTTTCGTCCACTGGCAGATTGAAGTGCTGACGAATATCGACCATGATTTCTGCTTGCTTGACCGTATCGATGCCGAGTTCACCTTCAAGGTCTTGATCGAGTTCAACAAAATCAGCAGGGTAACCCGTATGCTTGACAACCACATCGATGACCGTCTGAACCATATCTCCGCCCGCAGGTGCGGCCGTAGCCAAAGGAGCAGGCGTCGGTTCGGCCTTGACCGGTTCAGGCTCAGGCGTTGGGGCTTGAACAGGTGGTTGTTCAACAGGCGATACTTCTGTTGGAAGGCCTTCAAATGGTGCTGTAATGTCGTAGACATCGCCTTGAATGCCACCATGGAGATTGTTGTCACCATCAACATAAGCCACGAGTTTGTTATCAAGAAGACGAAGTTGAATATCATCGGTTCCTGCAAGGCTTCGACACCATGCCAACAACCGCTTTCCATCAATACGCTCACCTTGAATCGGCCATGCTCGAACGAAGGAGAGGCCGATTTGCGAACCAAATCCTGCAGCAAAACGCAAACCATACTGGATGTTTGGATAATCGCCACCCTTTGAAAGATGAAGGTTTCCAAGCTCCTCATCAACCACCTTGTGATTTGCAATCGGAGGAATTCGCTTGGTCAGCAAGCCGTAGAACATGCTCGCATCCTCAATTCCAACACCCATTGGGTGGCCAGTGAATCCTTTGGTGTTGGCAATGACCATGGAATCCGTACTTTCCCCAAAGGTCTGTCGAAGTGCCTTGACTTCGCTTTGAGCGCTTCCGCCACGAGCAGGCGTGTAGGTTTCGTGCGAGTAGAAGACCATGTTCTTGGCAATTGCGTGACGGTCCAATCCCCATTTCATCTCCATATCGCCAACAAAGTTGTCAACGGTTGTTGCCACATGCTCGACATCGAGTCTGGTTCCGTGATAGGCTGAATTGGCCGTGGTTGCACCAAGCAATTCTGCAATTGGTTGTACTCCACGTTCGTTAGCAGAACTCTTGCGTTCAACAACGAACGATGCTGCGCCCATTCCGAGAACGAGTCCATTTCGTCGCTTGTCGAAAGGAAGCGCTGCTTCTTCGATCACATTGCTGGTCGAGGCTGCACCAGTTGAGGCGAAGCCGCTCCCTATCCATTCCCACATGTCGTCCCCAGTCACATCATCAGAGGAGAGAATAACAACGCGATCAACACGGTCCGCAGCAAGCCAATCTTCTGCGATTTGGAAGGCTCCTGTTGCTGAAGCACAGGCGAGATTGATGGTTGTGGTCGGCCCTCGGATGCCGGTGAATTGAGCAAATTGTGAGTGGCCCATGGTCAAGACTTGGAACAAGTAGCGACGATCGAACTTACCTTCTCCATCATCACCATCCGTTTTCGCATGCTTCATGGCCATCTGGACGCCTGGGAAGCAGGATGCAAAGACAATACCTGTTCGGTCTCGATGTGTACTTGGCACCTGCCAGTTTCGAATCAAGCGAAGTCCACCCTTTCCGACCTGTTCTTCAGGCGTCAAAGGAATACCAGCATCTCGGAGAGCGAGAAGTCCAGATGCCATCGCAAGTTGGGTTGTTATGTCCCATGCCATGACCATCTTCGGATCAATGCCAAATTCTTCGGCCAGATCAAAGGCACCTTTGACGCCAGCAAGTTGAGGGATGTCGCCGAAACTTGTTGCTTGCTCAATGTTGACCGAACCATCTCGGCCCTTGATGAGGCGCTTGATGTTCTTGTCAAGAAGACGCTGCTTGTATTCATCAGTGACTTCTTGGAGACAGGATTCACCACGAACGAGGCGTTCAAAGACATCCTCATCGAACACCTTCTCGCCCCCTGGAAGTCCAAGACTAATTCCGGACACAACATATGGATCGGCTCGACGTTGCAGCATCGGGTCGTAGGTAGCTTGTGTTTGAATCACTGCAGAAGAAGTGCTTGTTTTTGCAAGATGAACACGAGGCGCCCAACCTGAAGGAGGCTGGCTTACCCATCGCTCAATATCTGCTGCGGTTGTCGCCGATTGGACATCGACTTCTGCATCGGTTTGTGCTTCCGAAGCAATGGCAGAGATGATGCTTTGAATGGACTGGTCTGTCAAACCGAGACCCAAACGTAAGTTGACCATTCCTTGACAGAACATGGCAGGATAACCGCAATGTTGAGCGATGCGGTCACCAACGTAATCAGCGACCGTTGGTTCTTTCTGAACAGGGGCTGAGACCGTTTGAACTAGGGCTGGAGCACCAACACTACTTCCTCCTTTGGTTGGAAGTGGACGGGCACGTACGCGGAGTTCTTCTTGATTGGAGCGCTGAGGTAGGCTTGATGTTTGATGTGCTTCGATTGGCCCTGCTCGGAAGGCTTCGCTGAAAACAGGAGATGAACCTTCGATGGTCTTCGGAGGCCTTCCTGCAAGCGCAAGTGCACCAATGGCTGTAAGGAAGGAAGCAATGCCACCTTGTTTGGGATGGTTGGTCATCACCGCAAGGTGAGGATGATCTTCGAGGATCTGGGTCGCAAACATCGTCAGAGCCCGCTTTGGCCCTACTTCGACAAAGATACGTGCACCAGCCTCGTACATCGTGTTGATTTGAGACGTCCACTCGACCGATGAGGCCATTTGTGGGGCAAGTTTGGAAAGAATGCCTTCCTTTGCATCAGGTCCATCTGTCGGGTAGAAAGTTCCATCCACGTTCGCCGTGATTGGAATCTTTGGCCAGTTGATTTCAAGAGAGGACAGGAACCTTCGCAATGGTTCGTTTGCAGGAGCAACAATGCTCGAATGGAAGGCGTGGCTTGTTGCCAATGGAACGCAATTGAATCCCTCAGCTTCAAAGGCTTTCATGACGTCTTGAACGGCTTGTGTAGCACCAGCAATAACGGTCATCTTTGGAGAGTTCTTGTTGGCGGCGATGACGTAACCCTCTGCGGCATCAAGGATGCGCTCGACAGCATCGTATGGGGCGGTGACACTGGCCATCAAGCCCTTGTCATCGATTTCGACGGAACCCATCTCAGTTCCACGTGCTGCTGCAGCTCGTAATGCTCCGTCCATGTTGAGAATGCCTGAGGCCATGAGCGCAGCATACTCGCCAAGTGAATGTCCAGCAACCATATCCGGTTCGTGACCATAGGCGTTGAGAGCATGTTCAATGGCCAGATCTGCCGTGAGCATGGCCGGTTGCGTGTATTCAGTTTGCTTGAGTTTGTGCTCAGCAGTCTTACGTTCATCATCACTCAGACCACTTCGAAGCACGAACGAAGAGAGTGTTTCACCATCGAGAACTTCGACCATCGTTGAATCTGAGGCATTCCAAACGTCTTGCACAGGCGTGTATCGCTCATGCAAGTCGTGCGTCATTCCAACGTATTGCGAACCTTGGCCAGGATACATGTGGGCGACCTTCGCACCATCTGGCATTGCCGGCTGATCGCTGACAAGAACGCCTTGTGCCTGCAAAAAGCCCCACTTTCCTGGATCGGCAAGTGATGAAATCGCCAATGCCTTACGCTTCTCAAATTCAGCCCAAGAGGTTGCAACAAGTGCCAAACGGCATGCATCGCTTGAATCATAGGAAGCACTTGCTGCTTGAAGTGCCATCGAAAGGCGAAGACCTCGTGGATCGTCATCAAAGGTTGGTCCATCGAAGGATGTTGATTCGATAGAGGTGACCAAGACTTCTATGGAAGAACCTGAGAGAAGCAATACGCCACCTTCAATGGCCTTGAGTTGCTCATGCGTCATGGTTGCTGTTGCAGATGCATCAAGGATAGACGGCGCTGAAACAGTTGGTGACTTTGCGTAAGCCTTCCATCGTTGTTGCCAATCTTCGGCCATGCTTCGATGATAGTCCGATTTGTATCCTTCCAAGGCGATGTGGAAGTTTGTCCCACCGAATCCGAAGGCAGATACTCCAGCTCGACGCGGATGCGATTCAGGTTCAGGCCATTCCAATGGCGAAGTTGGTACAAAGAATGGAATATTCGCCCAATCAACTGTTGGATTCGGCGTTTCAAATCCTGCAGAAGGTGGAATGGTTCGGTGGTGGAGTGCCATCACCGATTTGATGATTCCTGCAATTCCTGCTGCAGCTTTCAAGTGACCTATTTGCGACTTGATCGAACCAACGGCTACGTTGTCGCCAGATGCAACATCGGTCCAGAGCCGAGTCAACGTGGACAGTTCTGTAGCATCGCCCACCTTTGTGGAAGTTCCATGTGCTTCGACCAATTCAACCGAAGATGCTGGATAACCTGCTTGATTGTAAGCGCGAGCAATGGCTTGAATTTGGCCACGTTGGCTCGGTGCTGTAATGCCTTTCCCACGGCCGTCGCTTGAGCCACCTATGCCCCGAATAACAGCATGGATGGTATCGTCATCAGCGATGGCATCGCTCAGACGCTTGAGCACCATGACACCAGCACCTTCACCCATCACGAATCCATTTGCGCGAGCATCGAATGGGGTCGAATGTGTTGGTGATAAGGCACCAATAGCGCTGAACTTCGCATACGTTGCTGGATCCATTGTCCGATCGGTTGCTCCAGCAAGCATGACATCGGCTTGTCGTGTTTGAAGGAGGCGACATGCATCCATGACCGCTGCCATAGAGGACGCACAGGCTGCATCCATGGCATGATTTGGTCCTTGCAGATCCAACAAGTTTGCAACACGCCCAGATACAACGTTCGCGAGTTCACCCGGCATAGTGTCCTCGTCGACTTTTGGTGAGTACTCGTTCATGGCATCCATGAAGGCCTCTTTCGATGAGGCTGGGAGACCGTGTTGTTGGGCAAGTTCGGAGGTGTGGTTTGACCAAACACGAATGTTGGACATGTTTCTGTTCTCGCCTCCAAGTGCGTTGGCAAAGACTACGCCAGCACGCTCGCGAGGGAATTGCTTCTGCCCCTCACCATAGCCGGCTTGTTCAATCGCTTTTGCTGAGACCGAAACAGCCCACAATTGGCACGGGTCGATTTGTGGGATTGTCCCCGGAGGTTGACGCCATCGGCGCCAGTCGAATTCATAATCCTCAACAAATGCTCCAATCTTTGCATACGTGTACCCGTGTGCAATATCGCCTGGTTTGCCTTCTGTCCAAAAATGGTTGACTGGACCAGGCCATCGCCCTTCTTTGATTTCCTTGATGCTCACATGCGAATCGATGATGTTCTGCCAGAATGCTTCCAAATCGTTTGCATCGGGCATCATCGCAGCAACACCGATGACTGCAATAGGTTCAAACGGACCTTGTTCGAGTCCTTCGCATGGTTTTCCGTCATCGGTTGTGATGGTCATGTGTTCACCTCATAGGTCCATGATGCTCTGTGGCACCATGGTGATGGAATAGCCTGCATCGACATGGATGCATTGTCCTGTTACGCCTGCAGAGAGCGGGCTTGCAAGCCACAAGGTCGTTCCTGCTACATCGTTTTGATTGACGTTCCGTCGCAATGGAGCATTGGCCTCGACGTGATCGAGAATGCGATCGAAGCCTGGAATTCCTGATGCTGCTATGGTTCGAATAGGTCCTGAAGAGATGCTGTTGACTCGATGGCCGTGAGGCCCCAAATGACAAGCAAGCTCACGCGTCCAGCACTCAAGCGCTGCTTTTGCCATCGACATGATACCGTACGATGGAACAAATCGAGTCGAAGCCGCGTACGTGAGTGTAATGGTTGAGGAGCCTTCACTCAGATGAGGCATTGCAAACTTCAGGCAGCGTTGCAAAGAGTTCGCAGAAATGGTCATGGCCGTATTGATATCTGCGTCTTCAACGAACAAAATGGGTCGATCAAAGCAACTTCGCGGAGCAAAGCCAATCGCATGAACAAGAACATCAATCGTTCTTCCAGGGTGTTCTTTGGAGAACTCATCGAAGAACTCTCGAGTCGTGTCGTCTTGAGCAACATCGAGTGGATAGAATCCCTTGATCGCAGGAAGTTTGTCTTTTAGTTGGAAAACGCGTGACATGAAGCGTTTTTGATAGCCCAAGAACAGGTCTGCACCTGCATCAGCGAGTTGTTGACAAATGGCCCATGCAATCGAATCTTCGCTTGCAACTCCAAACACGACAGCAGTTTTTCCTTGTAGACCTAGCATCCGCGCCCCTCATTTCGCAGGTGTTACAGGGCACACCACGTCTTTGAGTATTCCCCTTCTTTTGAAGGAAAAACACGGCTTCCAAGATGTTTGAAAATCAGCGGACGGCGCTACAAATCGTCAAGCATCGAATCGATGTCATCCGCGAGGAATTCATCGTCGTCCAAATCCAAGTCAAAATCAAGGTCTAAGTCGAATTCGTCATCGTCATCAATTTCAATCGGCGGCTCAGTTGGAGCGTCTGTAGCAACTTTGCCTTTGGAGGAGCGCTTCGAAACACGTCCGATGATCACGAGAAGGAATATGAGGAAGAGGACGCCTCCACCTATGGCACCATACAGTGCAAGGTCGTCTGTGCTCACTTCAGAGAGGCCGGATCCTAGACCGCTGGATTCTTGCTGCGCTTCAACGATGATATCAAAATCGACCATGTCTTTTGAGTCATCAATTGTACTTGCCGCTTCAATCATGATGATGTTTCGAATCTCTGCATCGGCCTCGCTCGGAGCACGGATGATGAACTCAAGTTGTTCGGAGACGCCACCCGATTGAACATCTCGTGCAACGATCAAATCTCCACTTTGCAATGTGAAGCCGAGTTGTTCGAGTTCGTTGGCGTTGGTGATTCGAACCTCGATGGTATCGTCTGCATTGCCGTTGTTATCAACTTGGAAGGTAATGGACAATTCCTCACTTGTTTGCATGGTTCGTGAGGACGTATCAGGGATATCGAGCGTCACAAAACCGTATTCCTTGATGGTGACATCACCTGTGTGATTTGCGAACTGAGAAAGTGGCGTCCCCTCGACTGGTATTGGACCCCAAGCCGTGACTGTCGCAATGATTGTGAATTCGTTTTCGATTGATGCATCGGTTCGTTCATCGCAGGAGAACGTAACGGTGAATGTTTCAGATTCACCTGCTTCAATGGTAAAGGAGTCTTCTGAAATCATCATGTTCACATAGACGCCATCCCACTCTTCAGAGATCTGGATATTTTCAGCGAGGACCGTTCCATCATTCGAGACTGTGCATTCAAGCACTGAATCTTCATATTCACCGGGCTTGACTTGGAGTTCTGGGTCATCTCCACATTCAAGCGAAATGCTTCCAATGGCTCCTTGAGCCGCTGATGGCGTTGGCAGGAAGCTCGCAATAAGGAGTAACCCAAACAAGGTAGCTAACGCTCGTCCCCTGCCTGCCATGTCATCACGAAGTCGAAGAGTTTCATGAATGTGATGGATGAATTCTCAACAAGTAAAGTCAATCTTCAGCATCACCATAGAGCGCATTTGGCACATCGACATGACATTTCCAAAGCATCTCTTCTTCCATACCCGCTTCGATCAATTGTTGTGTTCTCTTGGGGACAGTCTTGGGTCCGAGAACTGCTCCTGGACGACGTGGGTCGTCCATATAATCGGTCTCGAGCATGAAGCCTGTTTTGTTGTTCTCGTAACTCGCAAGCAACGGATCGAGAGCACCTTTTCCGACAAGTACGCTTGAAGTTAAGCCACGCGTGATGGCTTCATCGATTTGTGGGGGTGAATAATGTCGAATCAGTCGATGAGTCGGCAGGTTGGCTCTTGATGCCATCTCAGACAAGTCTCGATAGGTCGACTCCAATTCACCCTCAACATGGAGTTGCAAAGGTATTCCTTCACGCGCAGCCAAGCCCATCGTTTCTTCAAGCAACAGATTGGAAAGATCCCACACTTCATCGGATACATCCCAGTGGGGTCGGCCGACTTCACCGATAGCATGGGCTTGACCTTCCTGAACGAATTCAAGCGCCGCATCAATGCTATTTCGATAGTTTTCACACGCACGCTCGATTCCTTTGTCTCCATCCTCCTCCATCCACTTAATGAATTGATGAGCGAAGGCTGCTGGGTGTGGACCGAGAACAACACGGACGTGAATGTCATGTTCTTTTCGGACCTCGTTTGCCATGGCAATGGTATCAGCATACGTTTGTCTGTGCTCGTTCAACGTAGTTGGAGGCGAGGAAAAATCCGGACAATGAACAAGAACGAGATGCGTACCACCAACGTTCTTGAAATCCTTAGCAGCATCGAGGAAGCGTCCATTACGGTTGAGGTGGAAATGGTTGTCGAGAATCGGTCCTTTCCAAGGCCGTTGAGCATCTACCATGCCAATTCCTCAGAAACTGGAGATCCCTAATTCCTTGAATTTGGATTGCCAATAAACGGCAGCCATGGCCACCATCTTTGGATGACGTCCATCGGTTACGACACAACGACCGTTTTCCCAAATATGGAGAACAAGGTCATGGCGTTCGTCCTGAATAATCCCACAATCAAGTCGGTCATCGTAACGTCCTTCTCCAGCACCAAGCGAACCGGTAATGGATTGAACCTTGATTGGTGTGTTGAAGTAAAACGAGGCGATTATCGGCCCATACTCCGTCTTGAGGCCCGTATCGTCCTTGCCAAGCCGCAGCAAGAGTTCCTTCGCAGCATCTCTCGCAGCTTCGATACGGTGCGTTCCGTGAACAGTGATGCGTCCTTCGGGATCGATGACAAGCGTTGCTCGAGGTCTTCGAAGCGCTTTGATGACCATCTTTCCAACACGCTGTCCTTGAAGTTGCTCAACGACAGCATCGCCGTCGATGGGTTCAGGAGCGACGAAACGGACGAGTTGGTTCTCAACCGTTACGTCGATGTTGCCGCTCATTCTTCCTCCTCCAGTTGTTCCGATGGGCCTGTTGATGAAATAATCTCCTCTGGTTGAGGATTTGAATTGAGCATTGCGAGGATGGCTGGCCGCCATGTCTGAAGCATTGGTAGAAGAATGGTGGCCTGATGACCATGCTTTGCCCTCTCTGCAGCAAGAGCCCCTCGAAGTCGCTGCGCAAATCGTTCATCCCGTGCTTTCGAAAGAGAACTGTTGATTCGCGATTCTGTCAGATCCCACCATGCAGCAGATAGAACGGATGCTGTCGCCATATCTTTTGGTACATTCTTTGGAGGTGGAACCGCATCGAAGATGCGAAGCTTCACTGCTTTTCTCCATTTCTTTCCAATACGAACCATCGAAAGCAGTTTTCTCCAATGTGTCGAGACCCTGGCTTCCTGTGTCCGTTGCTCTTCCCATGCTTGATCGTCAAGCGTAGGTTCGATGCAATACACTGAACGTTCGTGACGTAAAGCGAGTCGATGCAATCGTCGTGGTTCAGGATCAGGGAAACGTCCGGTTTGAATTTCGTCCAGTTGCGTCAAATCTTCAATCAAACACGAATCAAGGCCTCCACCCAAGAGCGCAGAAGCGAGATTTATACCCGGTGATTCTTTTTCGGATGTTTCTTCAAGTTGCCAAACATCTTCGATTTCAGGACCTTCGAGCAATGCAAGAGCATGCCATTCGATTCGTGGCCTCAACGATTGTGGATGAACTGTTGTAGGCAGCACACCGTGAAGGACGATACGCCCCCCGTCTGGATCATCCCAGACAATGTCTTCCCAAGACAATTCCACACTCAAGTGGTCACGTCCTTCATTGATTGTTCAACCAGTCTTGCAGGGAGTTGACGTCCCAACCTTGGTCGAAGTAACCTTGAATCTCCTCTTGCGACCATTGTGGGAACTTCTGCATGGCTTCAGCCATCTCAGGGCTGACGTTAGCAGGTGGTGCCGCAGGTTGGTCGTATTGACCAGGAAGTGAAGCGTATGCCTTCGTATCCTCTTCATTCTCGTAGAGATAATCATCCGTGTTGTTGCCACGTCGCATAACGACCAAACCAACGATTCCCATGACAAGAATGAGACCGATGAGAATGACGATGATCAACATCAACATGCCAGAATCATCGCTTTCACTGGCAATCTTCACGTTGAAACTGTCACCCCCGCTCGAACCGTTGTACAACAATTCTCCGGTGACATCATCGTACACAAGGTAGTACATTCCAGTGGTTGGATTGACGAACGACTCGAGGGTCACCTCGACATCGACCTCACCATCAATTTCGATGAGCGGGGATGTTACCGTCTTCTCAGTCACCGGTATTCCACCATCAACGACCGATTGAATTCGCAAGGTAACCTCGCCTGCCTTTGATCCAGTGTTGACCACTTCGATGGTCAACGTCATTGAATCGCCAACTTCTGGTGAACGTGGCAGGAGGTCAATCTCTTTGACAGAGTAACTTGCCTCTTCGTAGATGAAGTTGTACAGCGAATTGTATCGGGCCTCACCAGAATAGATTGGTGCAATGGAACCATCACCGGTTGGACCGCCACCCAGAACAGCAGAACCTGCTGAATCGGCACCAACAATCCAGAAGACAACTTCGATGTTGTTGATTTGCTCTTGCGTTGGCAATTCTTGGTCAATGGATGGCCAGAGGTCAACACATTCTGCACTCGCAGCGTATCCACCTGCAACAGGTGTCAACGAAAGCGGTGCCGTGAGTGGATCGATTCCATGGATTTGTCCATAGAACGGCCACGTTACATCGCTGGTTGGATCAACATAGAACTTCCATGCAACGGATACATCGCCTTGGAACAACGCTTCTTTCTCTTCAATCTGCAGCGAGATGTCGATGCAACGGAAGTTCGACGTTGAGACAGATTCTTCGAGAACCGTACCTGCTTCGTCTCGAGCGGTCCAAGTATTGGATTTGACAGAAGGAGCGTTTGCATCAACCTTGATGACGAATTCGCCACAACCGTATGAGGTCGACGATGCACAGAACGCTTCTGTGATATCAACAGCCCCATCAGGTAGGTTGATCAGTCTGAATTGGTAGGTGTACTCGTTGGTTGAAATCGGTGCAGTAATGTTAATGTTGAACGCACCACCCTTGAACGAGTGATAGGTCGGTTGGCCGTCTTGCTTGGTACCATCAGCCCCACCTGCACCGTACGGGAAGTATTGGACTCCTCCTGCTGTGCTTTGATCAGCAGCAAGTCGAGTGACCTCCAACGTAAGCTCTGTCTCAGGCAAGATGTAGACGCTGTCGAGAAGTCCGTCAATGTACGCAAATTGTCCTTCGAACGCAACTGTGTCTCCGGGATAGACATATCCTTCTCGAACATCGGACGTGAACGGTTCGCTTACGTCCGTGAAGAATGGCGTGATCATCAAATCGTTCACGGCGTCGGTTCGGACATCGAGCCGAATTCCATCAGAGTAGTACCATTGTGTAATCTCCGTAGTTGAACCGACAATCTTGCGCTTATCGTTTCCATCCAAGTCAGCAATCGAAATGACAGGGGATGCAAGACTTTGCAATCCGACTATACCCCAATTGATTCGGATAGGAAGATCGAGATAGAACTCATCCGTGAACGGATTGATGAGATAATCGCCGTCCATTCGCAGCAGTTGAGGGCCATCCGAATCCACTCCTTCAGGAACGATGGTAATGTGCGGGCTATCGGTCCATGCTGTTTCGTTTCGTGGGAAGTAGTAAAGGGTGAGATCATCTCGATCGTTGGTCAAATCGATCTGAATGTAATCGATGTCTCTCCAACCATTACGGTCTTCTGCTTGAACGATGAGATGGTATTCGTTACCGGCATACATAGTTTGGTTCCAATCGCCTTCGTACGATGGGTGGTTCGAATTGAGGAGTGGGCGACCTACGGAGTTTTCGATGTTGAACTCGAGGATTTCGGGTGACTTCGACGGCATCGATGCATATGTCACCTCGTCATTGAAGATACCATAAGAGCCCCCCTCGATTGAGTTGCCTGCCAAATCATAGCCTTCTAGGAACATACTCACACGACCGACTGGGTCTTTTTCTTGATTCGCCAAGTCGTTGTAATTACCAGTGTAATTTGCAGTTGGATAGGCTCCATCACCTGTCAAAACAACCACGGCATATTCGCTTTCATCAGCAATACCATCACTGTTTGCGTCGTGCTGGTACTCAACCCAGTAGTGGAGATCAAGTGTTGCTGGAAGATCCTGTAAGTCCGTTACTCCAACCTTGACATATTGATTGTTGGATGGAATAACCCAAGTATCGTCAACCAAACTTCTCCAGTTGGATTCAACGTTCGGATCGACTTGACCGTTCAATACTTTGACAGATACTAGTTCGGGGGAGAACTGATCGATCGTCAAATTAAACGGAATTGCGCATGCATCATCTGGCCGGTATTCCGAACTTGGACAAACGGTATCTCCACCCTCATATCCAGTTAACAAAAATCGATAGTAATGCTCTCCTGCAGTGGCAGGTCCAAGGTCAATTGTCCAATCGAAGTTACCGCCTATTGTTCCAGTTTGATTCGCGATTTCAGTCCATTCAAAGACAGGGGTTTCGCCTGAGCTGTTGATACTTCGTTCTTCGACTACTGTGTAGTAACTCAGCGGATTTGGAGCAACATCCAATGCTTCAAGACGAACGCTTCCGAGCATTCGCACGTATCGATTGGCATTCCCTGCATCAAGGTCTTGAACGATACCTTCCTCGTTGAGTACAGAAAATGTCGTAACTGCAACATCGTTTTCAACTGCGTTTCCACCCACTGGCGCGAGTACGATTGAATCAGGGAGGCCGTTTACTCCATTGGATGCTGTTTGTCCTACGAAGATTCGGACTTGTTCTGTATCATCCCAAACACTGTTGACAACAAAACGCCAAGTGATTTCTTTTCCATCCGTGATGTCGGCAACAGAAGAAGCTTGAAGCGTAATGTAATTGTTTGGATTTTCTACAACCGTAAATCCATCAAGATCTGAATAGGTTAATTCAATGTCTCCAGACAGCGATTCAAAGACAACGTAAGCTTCTTCGAAACTCGCTCCAGTCAGAGGCGAGACAGTATGCGTCGATGTAATTTCATAAATTTCGCCGTTTGGGTACAAGCCAGGAGCATTGTTGAGAAGCGAAGCTGTTGTTGTGTAACCAGGAGTCGTTAAGACCGAGAGGCTTGAGAACGAGAGACCACCTCCGCTTTCTGCATGAACAGCGATTGGTACATTCACCAAACCGCTGGTCGCAGAAGACAATGCGACACCTTGTGCCAGTTCCCATGCGAAATCATTCACATCCGAAATGTAATGGGTCACATCATATACGACATCAAGTCCAACAAGATCGATTGTTGAACCACTCGTTGCATTGAGGCTTTCTATGTTAAACCTGAATTTCTTCCATCCATTGCCATTGGCATCGATGTGAGCTGTTGGCGTGAGGCTACTTTGCATGAGGGTGTTTAGGGCCGAAGTGAAATTCATCTCCTGCGGATAAGATTCTTGACTTGCGCTACTCATATTACCAATTTCTCCGAGGTCGAATTCTTCTAGTCCTGACATTAGTTTCCAACTGAATCCTTCGTTAACGTCGGTCGTGGAATAAATATGGTTATTTTCAAATCCAATTTCTGCAGCTGAAACCGTCGCTCCGACAGGGAGCATAAATTCACCTCCTTCGACTGAACCAGAAAGCCCAAGAGTCAGCGTTCGCATTTCGGTACCATAGTGTATGTTGTTTGCATCCTTTGAACTGATGAATTTAGTTTGTCGTCCAAACATGTCGAATGCAGGCTCTGTCAATTCATAATCGACGTCACCATCGTTGGCTACGTCAATCTGTATTTGTTCTGAATGGTGGGCAAATTCAAGGTCGAACCAAATTCCTCCGACGTTACATGGGTTTTGATACGATAGATACGAGAAAAATCCGAATGATGCATCTGGCAGACCTGCCGTTTCGCTGAGCGTGTAGGTCGTGTTGTTAGATAGGGTGGCCAAATTGCCGTTCATAATCACCCCGATTTCAGGACTCTCAGCACAATCATCTTGCACGTAAGGCGTGATCGAAGCTATAGGGTAACTGAAATGAGGACGTGGTTTTGGAGAGGTGAAGGTGTAATCCAACACAACTGGGGTGTAATCGAGGATGTCACCCATCCCCTGGGTTGCCCAAACACCATTCTGTGGGGAATCAGGAGTATCATATGTTTGATTGAAACCAGTCCCGACTCGAGTCCCAATCGAGAAGCCATGGAACACTGGGGTCGAAAGTCGGTCCGGACCTGAGTCGAAATTGAATCTAAAATCGATTGAAGGGTATGTGGATGAGTTAATGTCCCACAACTCATGAATCACACCAACAAGACCGGACATTGCGATTCCGTTGTTATCAACGACCAATTGACCTGTTAATGAATCCACAATATCAACAGAGAGTACGGCTGTTGGTGTTGTCTCAGCTTCAATGGTTAGAAGACCATAGCCATTGGGGTGGTTCTCGCCACCATCTACGTTGGGCAACATGTTCAATACGGTCATTGAACCGGTTTGTGCGAGTTTACCACCAAAGCGGAAATTATCGATATACCACCCTGGCATGGTGTTGTTATCCACCGAAAATCCAATGCCAGGCAGAACTTTGTTGTATTCCATGACAAATCTTAGCTGAACGTACTGTCCAACATAATCGGTCAGATCAAGTTTGATGCTTTCCCAACCCCCTGGATTGTTTGCTGTTATCGAGGTTCCACCCAGAGCAAAATCGTTCCTATCCACGCCGTTGCAGCGGCCATCAATTTTGTTATTTTCGTTTTCAAAACCTACTTGGCGATATCCAGAGTTGAACGAGAGGGAAGAATTCTGTATATCGATTTCAATGTGTGTGAATGGCTCAGACTCGAATGTCGGAGTCGATGATGATCGCACCTCTACATAGGCACAGTCAACATAGCGGTATGTAGGATTTGTAAATCCAGATGAAAGAGTCATCAGTTGATGGAAGGAGTCAAAGTAAACCGATGGATCTTTTACATCGACAGGATCAACATCAAGCACGGGTGATAAGAGAGATTGCTTGAATGCATTTTTCCCTTGTACGTCGCTGTCGTCATCGGTATAATCCATGTCGTAGAGCCCAGTGCCCCAACACTCCTCTCCAGAGGCGCAACTCGCCGGTGTTGAGGCTCCGATAAGAGGACCATGTTCCCAAGTATTGCCACTGCTCAGAGGTGGATCTGTAATATCATAGAAACCTCCTAATTCACTTTCAAAGTCAGTAAGGATTCCCTCAGCCTTGAGGGAGACTGGGGTGGAGACGGAGCCATCTTCAAACTGAAAATCTTGGATGCTGGAAAACTTGGTCGTTTGCCCATTCCATGCAGGATTCCATACCCTTGGTTTGGTATCGATGTCGACGCGAACATGTGAGCCATGCACTGCAGGATCACTGCTGACAGCCATACTTGCCGATGTAATCGATTCGCCTGCTGGCAAATCGATTGAAGCATCATCAGTATTCGAAAAAATTGATGCATCGTTGAGCAGAATGTCTGCTTCATTTGTTCCTGAGCTGAAATCAGTTACGCTTGCTGCGCTTGCAAGCGGTGTCAGAACCATCAACATCACGAGGAAGAGCGCAATTTTTGTTCGTCGGTTTTCATTGGCCATGGTGTCACCTAATCCTGCGTACCAGCACTGGACTAAAACTTCGTCGCTCTGTCGTCCTTCTCCTCGATGGCTCAAATGACAAAAAATAAGCGACCATTGCCTCATTTGACGCTAAGGGTTCATATCATATGGTGGCGTGCGACAACCATGAAACCATTCTCAACCGAACCGGTTACGCTGATTGAAGAAGTGTTTCCTCAAGACACAAATTCCTATGATACACTGTTTGGAGGACGTTTACTCTCGGTGATGGACAAAGCAGCAGGTATTGCTTGCTCTAAGTTTGCACACCGGGAGTTCGTCACCATTTCCATTGACACGCTGACGTTCAAAGCTCCAGCTCGGCAAGGCGATTTGATCGAAGTCACTGGACGAGTTGTGTTCACGAGTACGCACACTGCAGGTGTCAAGGTCACCGCATGTGCGATGACAAAATCCGATTGGGAAACGCGAGTCATCTGCGAGGGCTATTTCTTCATGGTCGCTATCGATTCCATGATGCGCCCAATCCCGATTCCACAATTGGAGCCAGCGAGCGATGAGGAGAAGAAGGAATGGTCCATCGCGGAAGAGATTCGCAACAATATGCTCTCCAAACGGAAATCCGCATAAGAGCATTGATGAAAGAATGCTTGGTGGGCACGAACATGCCCGTTTTGAACATTGCAATGGTCGGTAGTGATGACCTTGCAAGAGAACTTGCAAAACCTACCGACCAGCGAGACGTCCACACCTACGTCCACAAAGAAACGGTCGATGGCCAAGCACGTATCCTTTCTTTGATTCGCCCGGCAAAATATCCTGAACGCCTACGCCCCTTGCTCAATGCATTGTCAGCAGCACGAGCAGGACTTATCGAAGTCACCGCAGTTGATGCAACACTCGGAGAAGCCTTGGTTGCTTTCGCTAGCGCTGGTATCGAATATGGCGTTGCTGTCTTGGCCCCGCCTCAAGGGGAATGGATCGATGAGGACATGGTCAAAGCTCTGTTCAAGCAAGCTGGTTTGTCTAGTTGGACATTCAAGAAAGCCGATGGTATCGAACTGCGCAGTGCATTCTTTGGAATCATGGACGCGGTTTCGGACCTCTTGGCATCCATCGAAGAGCAACCTCTTGTCGTTCCAATCGATCAACATTTCAACGTCAAAGGCATTGGTTTGGTCGCCATTGGATACGTCCAATCCGGTGTCATCAATGTCCATGATGAAGTGACCATGCTACCGCACGGAGGCACAGGTTCTGTGAAGTCCCTTCAGGTCATGGACGATGATGTTGAGCGAGCAGGTGCTGGCGACCGAGTCGGTATCGCTCTTCGAAATGCCAAGGAAGAGAGCCTCTCCGGAACATGTCTCATCGTCCATCCGGAAATCGACGATAAGAAAACCAACACATTCCGCCCACTTTCTTTGGAGAATCATTCCGTCTCTTCCATGCAACTGAGAGTCTCACCGTTTCAGAAGAAGCAACTTGCTGTCGGAGATGTTGTCCACGCGTCCATCGATCTGCAATTCAATGTAGGTCGGGTCGAATCGGTTGATGGCGAAACGTGTATGGTTCGATGGGAGACTCCACTCTTGCAACGAATTGATGATGCTCCAGATGTCCTCATCGCTCAACTCGATTCCAAGCCACGGATTATGGGAAGTGCTCAACTCAGCAAAGTCGAGTAAATCGGCGTCGTTTTGTGCAACCTGGAACAATTGTCTCCAAGGGTATTCTAAGGGATGCATTGATAATAGGTGGCTCAAACTGCACTCTGGGATGCAGACGAGAGGGCGCAACGAACGCCTTGCGGAGTCTGGGGAGAAAATGGTTCTCCACGGCCTGCGCGTGGCTGGCGAAAGCGGACGAGCGAGAGCCAGTCTTGGAGAATCACGAGTCTCGATCGAATTCAAGAATGGAAATTGCATTGACATACGTTACGACCAAATTGTTCGAATGCAACATCACAACACGACGCTTGTGCCCGGATGGGTCGGGTTTGTTGGACTCTGTTTGTTCTACGCCTCTTGGCGGGTCATCACCCCTCCAAACATTCGATTCGGCGTTTTTGTTCTCGGCCTAGCCATGATTTCAGGTTGGGTTCTCACAAAGCGTCCAACATTAACACTCGATACCAAACTTGGCGATTGCCATGTACTTCATGCCATTGATTCACGATTGCTCAAGTTCTCAACGATGATTCAGCGAATGAACGATGGTCTGACCCTTGAAGAGGCTCGAATCGGCGTTGATCTTCTCAACGAGGACACTGAATTCCCAAGGCAAGCTGCAAACGATGCGGCACAGGCTCTTCCCATTCCAGTTCGGGATTTGGAACCCTCACGTAGTCTATCGAGTTTCCTTGGCGGAGTCAGTGCGGAGGACGGCGAATTCGAAATCGATGAGGATTTACCCCGTTGGGCGAAGGACAACATGAATCAAGTGCCGCGGGCGATTGACGAACTTGAACCAAGACAACATGGAATCATTGAACGTGGACGGGCCAACATTGGCACACGACGTGGAATCAACAGTCCGCTTGACATCCATGCAGGTACGAGCCCAACTCACAATATGACAACGCAGTTCCAAGGTGACGCTCCGCTTGGTATCCCTATGCACCAACAACCGATGAGCTCATCGAGAATGATTCGAGAGGCGACGAGTAAAAAATCAGAAGCAAAACGACTGACCTTCACTCCATTACCGAACGATTTCCTTCCAAGTTATGTTGGTCCTGATGGCGCTCATATTCCATCCACTGCAGACGAATTCAATTCGCCTGACATCCCGTTGTTGGATGCTGAATTGATTGAAGAGGAACCTGCTCTTTCACTCGTGGAGCAAGGCCTCATTCGTCATTCAACCAGCACCAATGCATCAACAAACAATGCTTCTACTGTTCGCCGGGATTCCAAAGGACAGCGCAAGCGGTTTCAAGTCCGAACCAAGCCAGAGCAACGAATTGCTTCGTCTCGGAAGAAGATGGGCCAAGAAACCGGTCGAATCTTCTCCTCAATGATGACGAGAGTCCGAGAAACGATTTCCAATCTCCACGAAGAAGGAATACCCGAGGACATCATCGAACATATGTCAGAACACATCTCTGAGGAGGAGGAAGAGGAGCAAGTCCCAGTTTCCTTCAGTTCACTCACAGAATCTCAAGATGTTGCTCAAGCGCACAGCAATCAGTTGGGCCTACGTCGTATCGACTGACGTTCCGGAAATTGAGTTGTACGCATTCAAACGTTGTTCATACAATTCGAGCGTCATGGATTCCAAGCCTTTGATGCCAAATCCTTGCAAGGTAAAACTTGCAGATACAGTCGCATGGATTAGCGCATTTCGTAATTCATCGATTGCAATCGGACCGCTTCCAGCAGCGAGATAGGTCGCTAGCGCTCCTGCAAACGTATCGCCACAGCCCGTAGGATCGACCACAAGATCGGTAGGATAAGCAGGCAGAGCAACAATCTGGTCACCATGCAAGGCGAGGACACCATGTTCACCTTTCTTGATGATGAGAATAGGAATGGAAGCCATTGCTTGAACATCCTTCGCAGCCTGTACGAGGTTGTCGCTACCCGATAGCATGGTTGCTTCCCCATCGTTGATGACAACAATATCAACGCGCTGCATAGCCTGAATCAGTTCTTCCTTTGCGATCGAAATCCAGAGATTCATCGAGTCAAGAATCGATGCACGAGTCGGAGTAGATTGATCAAGAACAGACAACTGAATCGACGGATGAAGATTTGCGCAGAACGTGATTGTGGACGAAGTCCCATGTTCGGGTACCTTTGGTTCAAACGTTTCGAAGACGTTCAAATGCGTTTCATGAGTTTCAGCTTGGGCCATGTTACCGTGGTACGAACCGACCCAGTGAAAAGTCGAGCCTTCCAGTACTTCAACTCCAGTAGTATCCAAACCCGCGTTGGCCAGTGTTGCAAAATCTTCCTTTTTGAAATCGGTTCCAACAACACCTACGAGACCAACCGATTGCAAATTCATGCGTTTCTGGTGAAACGCTGCAGCGAGGCCTGCATAGGTTGCGGAACCACCGAGCGTATGTGGTGCAGAACCTTCTGGCGACGTGATACTATCGTAAGCAATGCTTCCAACAATCAAAACGTCCATGTCATCACCTACCCAAGAAGCTCTTGATGCATATCGATGTACTGAATCGTTATGTCACCGTTCATGAAGTCTTCTTCGTCCATAATTCTGCGATGCAATGGAATCAGGTGCTCAACGCCCGTGATCACCGTTTCATCCAATGCAGTACGCATACGTCGGATAGCATCTTCCCGGTCACGCCCCCAAACGAGTAGTTTCGCAAGCAAGGAGTCAAAACATCCCGGCATTTCGTACCCGGGGTGTGCATGCGTATCGACACGAACACCGAATCCTGATGGGAAATGACACTCCCACAGACGACCAGGACTTGGGATAAACTCGGCAGGATCTTCTGCATTGAGCCGGCATTGGATACTATGACCTCGCCAGGTAATGTCTTCTTGTTTGAGCGGAAGTGCCTCTCCTTGGGCGACGCGAACGCCGAGTTCGACGAGATTGTGACCTGTGATTAACTCTGTAACGGTGTGTTCGACTTGCACACGAGGGTTGACTTCAAGGAAGTAGAAATCACCGTTCGCATCTCGGAGGAATTCAAACGTTGCAAGACCCTTGTAACCAACGGATTCTGCACCCTTGCAAACCAATGAACCAATTTCATGACGTTTTTCAGGCGTCAGCCATGGCCCTTCTTCAACGAGTTTCTGGTGACGACGTTGAATGGAGCAGAATCGTTCACCAAAGTGAATGGCGTTTGTTCCATCAGCGAGGACTTGGAATTCAACGTGTTGTGCTCCTTGGATGTACTTCTCAACAAACACACGGTCGTCACCAAAGGCGGATTTTGCACGAGATTGACAGAGCTTCAATGCGCTTTCAAACTCGCTTTCTTTTTCGACGATTTGCATACCGATTCCGCCACCACCAGCAGCGGCTTTGATGATGACAGGGTAACCGATATCATCGGCAAGTGCGGATGCAACGGATGCCTCAGAAATAGGTTCAGAGGAACCTTTCGCAGTTGGCAAACCTGCGGCTTCCATGGCTGCTCTCGCCTCGATTTTATCGCCAAGGAGCGTGATGACATCTGCGCTTGGGCCGATGAACGTAATTCCTTCTTCCTCGAGCCTTTTCACAAAACCCGCATTTTCTGCGAGAAAACCGTAGCCTGGGTGAACCGCATCACAACCCATATCTTTGGCGGATTGTACCACTGCTTCGATGTCGAGATAAGCATCCAACGGATTGATCACATCACGGAATGTTGCATCATCAGCAAGTTGAACTGGAAGCGATAATCGGTCCTCTTTTCCATAGATGATGGCTGCTTCAATGCCCATATCACGCAAGGTTCGCATGATTCGGAGAGCAATTTCGCCGCGATTGGCAATCAACACTTTCTTGAAACCCATGGTGAATGGTAACTCGAGGCATCCTATGAGGAAAGCGGTTGTATTGTGTGGTTTATTGTCCTTTTTTAATAAGTAGTAAAGTTTAAGCCAGTCCATCCTCTATTCCAACCTGGTGAGAACATGTCACAAAGAAAAACACGCCCAGCGAAAGAAGAAGATTTGATTGTACCAAACGGAAACCATGCCATGAATCCCGGCGATGGAAGTCCATACGAATTGCACAATGTCCTTGTTGACGGCATCCCTGCTATGGCAGGCATCGATGCGTTTGGAGGATACAGTGAGCGAATTCGAATAGATTTTGAAAGCCCTCATGATGCATTGGGGTCCGGATTTCAGACGAAATATTTCATGATCCGAGATGAAGAACCAGGTGTGTGCCATTGGGGTCACAGCAATGAATCCTTCACCATCGAAATATTCGTTGATGAAGATTAGACTTGGCAAGAACCACAGTAATCCAAACGTCGTCCACTTAGACGAGTGTGCGTGATGAGCCCTTCACATGCATGACAATTCAATCCGTCTCGTGTAAAGACGTAATGTCGTGCTTGGCTTCGGGACATCCCCTGTTGTCGAAGAAGATCGTAGAGGTCCTTGTCGACGGTCACACCCTTTTGTTTGTAGGCCAGTTGTGTGGTTGAAATCGCAGATTTCGCAAGATGCTCTTGTTCCTCTGCAGTTAGGGATTTGAGTTTTCGAGACGGTTGGATTCTAGCATTGAACAGAATTTCACTTCGAAGGTAATTCCCCACACCTGCAAGGAACGATTGGTCAAGCAGGAGGTGGCACAATTGTCGGCCTCCAAATTTCTTGTTCTGAATCTGTTGAAGTACGGGTTTGTACTCAATCTCTTCATCTGCAACATCAGGTCCAAGCCTTGCGATGTAGGGATGCTGTTCAACCTCCCAAGGCTCGAGAAGTTCGATGTCAGTAGCAGACCAAAGACACGCAACATGTGTCTCGGTTTCGAGCTTTATGCGCAAGGATCGATTCGTTTTTCGCTCTTTAGTGGTCTTTTTTTGAACGGTCCATCGACCGTAGAGTTGGTTATGACTGTACAAGACATCATCTCCAACATGTATGAGCATGGCTTTCGATCGAGCTTTGACCCGAAGTACTTCTTTTCCGAGAAAACGATGTTCTTGGCCCCGAATTGTTGCAAATGGGCATTCAACATGCGTGATGATTTGCCCTTCAAGTGCCCGACGAATCGTATTTGCTGCCCGATGAATCTCTGGTCCTTCGGGCATGAGTCACAATCCAATCACATGTGTTTAAACAGATGTTTGCGTTTCAAGTGACATGCGCAAGCGATGGACAGAGGAGCGTCGCCTGCAACGAGAACATGCTGATTGGATTGTTGGGCATTTGAGAGTGCATGGGCCCATGACGACACGTGAAATCATCGAAGCCTTGTCCGCTGCTGGAAGACCGGTTCAAGCACATATTTTGTCCAGAGCGTTACGCAAGTCTCCGTTCGTAACTTGCATTGATAAAATCGTCGTCGATGGGCAACAACAGTCGATTTGGGCGTTCCAAATCGATGAAGATTGATCAGTACACGTCACGCAAGTATCGCTTCTGTTCCTTCATCATGGTCTTCTCGATGAAGTGTGTAGCATCTGCTTCAGACATTCCACCGTGCTCAATGGCGATGTCGATGAGAGCTCGATGAACGTCCTTCGCCATGTACTGCTTGTCACCACAAATGTAGAAGTAAGCTCCATTTTCAAACCACTCCCATACTTCAGCACCATGTTCTTTCAAGCGGTGTTGGACGTAGATTTTCTCCTCTTGGTCACGAGACCATGCTGTGGTAAACTTGTACATGTGGCCACCATCGAGCCAACCTTCAATCTCATCCTTGTAGTAATACTCTGTCTTTTCCGATTGGTCGCCAAAGAACAACCAGTTTCGACCGGGTGCTTTGTCATGGACACGCTGTTCCATGAAGGCTCGGAATGGAGCAATACCCGTTCCAGGACCGACCATGATGATGTCCGTGTTCGGATCTTCTGGAAGAATGAACGACTTGGTTGGAGACATGAAAACACCAACATCGGTCTTGTTCATGACGACCTCATCGGCCATGTATTGTGTGCACAATCCACCACGCTGACGGTCGTGATAACTGAAGCGAACAATACCGACAGTCAATTCCACGAACCCTGGGTGCGCATCGTGCGATGATGCGATGGAGTAGAGACGTGGCTTAAGTCGATCTGCGAGTTCGAGGAACTCTTCTGCCGAGTACTTGACGTTGAATTCACGCATGATGTCAACGTAGTCACGGGTCCAAAGGTAATCTTCGATGGCCTTTGCATCAGCAACAATGGCCTTGACTTTTGAAGCAGGGTCATCGGAAGGAAGACTGGAGTTCAGACCGGGTGGCAAATCGCCTTCTGAAGTACTTGACCAGTCCATGTTGTCTCGGCTTCGCTTGACGATGTTCATGGAAATGGACATACCAGAAGATACGATCTTATCGGTAAGCGATTGAACGAATTTCTTGTTGGCCATGTGGACTTCGTAGTCTTTCTTAAGCGCCGTGTAGAGGTCTTTCTCACCCTTGTGGGAAGCGACGGTTTGATCACGATCCCACCCTTGGACTTCAATTAGTTCCTCGACGATGTGTGGAGGGTTTTCAGGCAGGACACCAAGAGCGTCTCCAACTTTGTAATCAAGGCCTGAATCGCCTAAGTCAAAGACGATATGGCGCGTTTCCTTTCGAGAACCTTCTCCATTGAGTACGTAGTTTTCTGTAATCTTCGAATTGTATGGGTTTTTTGCGGACCAGTTGCTCATGGTTACACCTCATATGTCGCGACATTTTTTTCCAATTGTGGCCTACTTATCATCATTCTCTAGCGCCCATAGTCCTGCATCATAGGGTTGAAAGAGTCGACAAGTCAGCACGAATCATGACCCACGCGATTCGAATGCTCGGTACCGGGAACGCATTCTTACCGCATCAGCGCCTTCATTCCTTTCTCATCTTTGACGGAAAACACATCATCGATGCGCCACCAACTGCCCTGCTGAGCTTGCGTCGTGCTGGCATCTCACCCGCTGAGATTGAAACCATCTTTGTCACGCATCTCCACGGTGACCACGTGTTTGGTTTGCCCTTCCTGCTCCTTGAGAAGAAATACATCTCCGATCGAGAAGGTAATGCTCATCTCACCATAGTCGGTTCAAGTGGAGTCAAGGCGCGATTGAAGACGCTCTGCACCCTTGCTTTTCCCGGAAGCCTGGATGATGCTCTCGACAATGTCACATTCATCGAAACAGACTCCGGAACAATTGATGGATGGAACTGGGAACGCTTCCGAGTCCACCACGATGATGCTGTCGATCCATTCGGCTATCGGTTTGAACATACAGATGGATGTTCCTTTGTACATTCGGGAGACTCCGGACCTTGTGAAAATCTTGAACATGCGATTGAACGGTCCCAACTCGCGGTTGTCGAGATGGGTTTTCCACAATGGGTTCCTTCCGATCACCACCACAAACCAGACGATATCCAATCTCTAGCTGAACGACAATCGCATGTCAAACTCCTCATTACACACACGTTCGTTGATACGCCTCAATCTGGGTTCGAACCAATCCTGACGGACAAACTTCCAAACCATCCCGAAAATGTTCATCATTTGGAAGATGGGGACACTTGGAATTTCCACAACTCGGAATGGGTTGCCATCAAAAACTGAGATATTTTTTAGTCAATAATAAGGGAATTTCCTGAAACCATTGCACTGAAAATAAATCCTATTTATCGCCATAATAAAGACCTCCAAAGAATTTCAACGGACATCCTTATGAGGGGGACTCGGACTCAAGGAAACTATCCCGATACGGGGGGAGAGCCTCCCAAAGTTCGGATATTTAATGGAGGTCAAAATTTGAAGAAAAACATCTTCGATACATTGCTCTCCAGACAGGGTTTGTTCACAAACAAAGAAATTCTTCACCACAGCCACCGGCCAGCAGTCATGCCTCACCGTGAAAAGGAAATTGAGCGTATTGCGTTCAACCTCGTCGAGGCTTTGAACGGACAAATTCCATCCAACATGATTCTCTACGGAGTCACCGGCGCAGGAAAAACGGCTGTGACACTTCACGTGACAAATCTCCTCAAAGAAAAGGGCGAACAAATGCGAAGGGACATCACACCTGTTATCGTCAACTGTCGCCAAATCGACACGCAATACAGAGTGCTCTCCCACATTGGTAACAGTCTCCTTGAAGATCATGAAATCGATGAGATTCCATTCACAGGTTGGCCAACCGACCGGGTTTTCAAGGAACTCGTTCGACGTATGGATTCAAGGAAAGGCGTGTACGTCATTGTTCTCGACGAAATTGACCATCTCGTACGTAAGGCCGGCGACGACTTGTTGTACAATCTGACCAACCTCAATTCGTTCCTTGATGATGCTCGTGCTTGTGTCATCGGAATTTCGAACGATCTCAAATTTACGGAATTCCTCGACCCACGTGTCCGCTCACGTCTCGGACAACAAGACATTCTGTTCTCACCGTACGATGCTGAACAACTCAAGGATATTCTACGCCAGCGCTCCGATGAATCCATTGCGCCTGATGTTGTCTCTGAAGGTGTGATTGCTCTCTGCTCTGCTTTCGCAGCTCAAGAGCACGGTGATGCTCGATGCGCTCTCGACTTGCTTCGTGTTTCAACCGAGAAGGCGGAACAACTCGGCGATGCAAAAGTCGGGCAACACCATGTCCGTATGGCCCAACATCAAATTGAGGCTGATCAAATTGAGCCTGTGATTGCAGGACTGCCGACGCAACAGAAACTCGTTCTTGCTGCTGTCCTCATCAACGAGCGCAACGGATTGAAGAATATCCAAACCGGTCAGTTGTACGATGTCTACGATCAGGCATGCTCCTACCTCAATCTTCCATCGTTGACACAACGACGCATTTCAGGGATCATTGCCAACCTCGACATGCTTGGCCTCATCACTGCTCGAACCCGAAGTCGTGGGCGATATGGTCGCTCCAAGGAAATCAATTCATGCATCCCAAGCAACGTTGAGACACAAGAGATCTTGATGAATGCGGATGAAAACATGCGAACCGTGTTCAACAATCGCTACCGTCAACAACGCCCGCTCTGATTCGTTGTTCTTATATGGCAAATGGGGGTCGGCAAGTCCATGAGCAGTGAAGAGAACGCAGCGTCTGGCGGATTGGCAGACATCTTCATCAAGCCTTCAGTCACCCTCTCAAAGTGGTACATTGCCATTGGTGCATGGGGCCTCACTCTTGCAATTCTCAACTCACTGGGTTACATTCACCCAACATACCGAGTGTCTTGGGGCGGACTTCTCACCTTCGAAGCCTTCGCCGATGCATTTGGTCACAAGGACGACGCTCCGGCATTTGTTGTCGGCGACCTCGTATTCGTCGGAGCATGCCTTGCTCTTCTTGGCCTTGGACTCAATTCGATCAATCAAAAGGTCGAAGGTGGAATCGCAGCATTTGCGCTTTCGCTCGTCATGAACGATACGTGGCCTGCACTTGTTGGTGCAGAAGGCGGCCTCATGCGAGCTATTGGAGCATGGTGCCTCCTGCTCGGCTTTGGATTCTACATCGGATACAGTGTTTTGTACATGACCTGGATCGACCTTGGCGTCTACTCCGTATCCATCACCTTGGTCGCTTTTGGTTTCGCTCTAAACGCAGTAAGCCGAGCACCACCAGGTGACGAAACCGTCATGTGATCAGCGAAACAATCGCTTGTGACCGTTTCGAGCAAACAATGCATCCAAGCAACCTAGCAACAAACCTTGCCACAGGGCTATGGACCAACGTAGAACCAGTATGCGTACAGAGATGGCAAGGACGATGCTGTTTTTTCCTGCATTGCGCTTAATGCTTCTCGTGATGACGCCCAATGGCCCTCTCCAGAACATCAACTCGATGAGAGCACCAAGCATGAAGCCACCCAAGGCCAGTTGGGTTTGCCACATCTCACTCCACGCTTGCTCAAACGGATAGGCCATCAACAAAGGTACGATGCTCAGCAACATCAACAAGGCGATCGGGAAAATCGACAAGGCGATGCTCGCACTCCCAATGAAATCAAAACCCGGTCCAGAACGTTGACGAGAAGGATAATGGCGGACAATACGAACGTGAGCACGAGCGTCTCGGCGACGTTTGTGCAGGAACCGTCGGACACCTACCTCAGGTACGTGAGCAACTAGAGCGTCTGGAGCATAGACAATGCTGCCCCCTGCATTCAACAATCGAAGGCTAACTTCCATATCTTCAGCATGATACCAATTCGGATCAAAGCCTCCGGCATCAAGTAGGGCTTGTCGCTTGAACATCGAACATGGTCCGTTCGCGAGCGAAGTTCTTCGTGGACGACTTCGATATTTTGAGGCGATTTCTACGGCACGAAAACGGCTCACTAAGTCGGTATGTGTTTGGAAAATGGTTCGACCTGTGACTGCAACGATGGTTTCTTCTCCAACTGGAACATTAGACAACAGCAACTGCTCAATCCAATCCTGTTCAGGCCGGACATCGATGTCTGTGATGGCGACCCATTCTCCCTGAGCATGATTCAGTGCTGCCATTCGACCAGCGGACAAACCTAACGCATCCTGATGAAGGATGGAAATGGATACATCGGAATCACTGTTCGATTCCATCCAAGCATCCATCAACGACCCAGTAGAGTCCGTTGAACCATCGTTGACAGCAATGATCTCCAGCGGGCGATGTGTCTGAGCGTGAATTGCATTGAGGCAATCATCAACCCAATGCGCCCCATTCCGAGCGCATACCGTTACCGTTACGAGGGGCTTGTCACTCATTCTTCTGCCTCGAAATGAACAAGAAGATTCCTTGCACGATGTTTGGCTTCCAAATCCAAAATACGCATAACAACGCCTTGCCGAGGTTGTCCATACACGACAATCGTACCAAGTGGAGCTGTTGCAAGCACAAACATTGGTGCTAGATCTTCCTCACCATCAACCTCGACAAGGACGGATTGGTCTTGTTCCAAAGCCCAACGAACAACATCCAACAGTTCGGGCGTTAATTGACCAGACGGATTGACAACGCTTCTCTGTTGTGCGTATGCGTCTCCACGAACGAGAAGCGAAGCATCCAATGCTTCTCGCTTGGTTTGGCCATCAATGAAAGCAATGTCTGGTAGAACACCCATGTCCATCAGTCCCTTCACGGTTACATCACCAACGGCAACGAGCGTTCCGTGATTTTCTGGTAGAGCCTCCAACATAGCGGACAAGGCCACTTCGGGCGCATCTTCTGGGCCTTCAAACAATTCACCCATCGGCGTCTTGAATTCATCATCGAGAACTGCTGGCATACGTAGGACCTTTCCTTCGTACGAAGGTGGAATCCATGGGTGCCCCTCTCGATCGATGAGACCGAGACGGATACGACTCGATGACAAGATTCCTCCAAGTTCATCGTTCAAGTGTGGTGCTTCAAGAATTGAGAGCGGCGGAAGCCCATTCTCATATCTCCGCTCGTTGATTTGATGACATCGAGGAATGGTTTCAACCGTAGCAACAATACAGTCTGCCGTTCGATGCGTCGGTGCTGGCCCATGCGTATCGTTGAGGACGTGTACTTCGTGTCGCAAATGCGCTGTATCGCTCAGCCAATTGAGCAGCGTTTCCATACGATCGTCCAAGGATTGAATCCATCCACCTTTCGCTTGAGCCATTTCATCGTTGACAACATGAACTTCGATGAAATCAGCTTGTCGTAATGCTGTTTGAATCAGGAGTTGATGACCTGAGTGGAAACGGTCGAACGTTCCACCGATGAGACATCGACGATAGGAACGATTTACTTCCATGAGGCTTGGCTGAAGCATACGGCCTTTGAGAACATCGCTTCAAATCGAATGAATGTGGCAAAAAGCTGTGCCCTGATACCTAACGGCCTTGTTCATTGTTTCCTCGA
>CEUM01010203.1_pt1 | contig 36765 bp, 23 predicted proteins | sample 356421 | NCBI WGS metagenome assembly CEUM01 (sample SAMEA2622716, study PRJEB7988) | marine metagenome | biome: marine biome (ENVO:00000447); feature: surface water layer (ENVO:00002042); material: "saline water (ENVO:00002010), including plankton (ENVO:xxxxxxxx)" | depth 5 m
CGAGCGAGGGAAAGAATGCGAGACGGAGGTCAACGCGCGCGAACGTTGACGTCTTCGGCGCACAGGGGCGAGCCCGCGCTCGCGCGCGTGATTTTCCGAATTTTCGCGCCCGGCGCGACGGGCGGGAACGGCGGCGACGGCGCGCCGGACGAGCGCGGCGAATCGGAATCACCGAGAGACCGAATCTCCGATCGATCCGCGCGATCGATTGAGTCGCCGGGTGAACGTGGCGAGTCGACGCCGAAAGACGCGTCGACGTCGCGACCGAGCGCACGAAGGATTCGCGGATGCATGGTCGGTCTCGATCGACGTCTGGCGAACGTCGGCGGCGGCGATACCTCGGACGCTCGGGAAGGATCGACGCGCCAGAGTCTGGTCGCGCCGTCGTCGGCGCATGACGCCAATGCGTCGAGACGTTTCGACCAGTGCACGCAATTCACGCCCGCCGTGTGTCCTTTCAGACGAATCGACGCTTCGTTCGCGCGACGCACGTTCCAAATGTGCACGTCGTGGTCGAGCGATCCGCACGCGACGTGATCGCCGTCCGGGGAAAAGCACGGCTTGACGTAAAACGACGTCGATCGATGACCGACAAAGTGTCGAATCGGCTTCCCTCTGGGGTCGTTCGCGTCGAATATCGCCATGTGATTGTCCACGTACGACACGACGACGCGCGACGACGTCGGGTCGATCGCGATGCCGGAGATGCCTCTCGGACGCTTGCCACCGGCGCGTGTGCCGCCTTCGCCGCCGAAACGACCACCGAGACCCGCGTCGTGAAACGAACCTCGGACGTACTCATCGTCTCCCGCGTCCTCGAGCGCGCCGATCGCGCTCTTCATCTGACGCAAATCCCACATCTTCACCAGCCCGTCCGATCCTCCCGAACTCAGCAACACGTCGCCGCCGTTATCGAACGCCGCCGACGTGACGCTGTGCAGTCGAGAATGTCTCCCCACCCCCGGCGTGTGCGCCTTGTGCGCGTACCGAACCGCCTTCTTCGGCGAAAGATACGGCGCGTCCTCGTTTTCGCGCACGACCCGCGTCGAGCAGCGCGCGTCGAACACCAACAACCGCCCGTCTCGCCCACCGGTGGCGAACACGTCCCTATTCGTCGGTCTCATCGCCAACGCCTTGACGCTCGCGTCGTGTCCTTCAAACCGCGCGCTCAACACCTTTGTCTCGACGTCGAACATCGCCGCCGTGGTATCGGCGCTCGCCGTGAGCACGCGCGCGTCGTCGCACGTCCACGCGACGTCGAACACCGCGTTCTCGTGCGCCGACGCCGTCCAACGCGGGCTCATCGACGACGCCCTCGTCGTGTCCGACACCGTCACCGTTCCGTTTTGATCCCCGATGGCGACGAACGTCCCGCGCGCGTCGGCTGCGGCGTTGAATCGAACCGCGAATGGACACGAATCACCGCTCGACGCCTCCGCGAGTTCGATCGACGCGAACGTCGCGCACATCCGACGCGCCGCGACGTCCGCGCGCGACGTCGACGGCGCCGAGCGCGCCGACTCGCGACGACGCGTCGACATGGCGCGCGCGAATGATTTTGATGATTTCAAACGCGGCACCGCGTCCGCCGCGCGCGCGTCGTCTCTCGTCGCCGAGCGTCGAACGACGGGCGACGGTCGGTCGAGACGCGCGTCGAGCCGGCGACGACCGCGAGGCGCGAGGCGCGCGCGCGCGCGGGGACGGAGGCGTCGCGGGATGAAGATTTGAATGTGACACGAGCTGACGCCAGACGTCGACGCCATGGAGGCGCTTCGCGCGCGCTTCGACCTTCCGAAGGGCACGTCGAGCGCGGCCCTCGAACGGGTGTTGCGCCAACTGTCGCCCGAGGGCGAGGACGCGGGCGAGAGGGCGGAGACGGCGAGGGATGATGATGACGGTTCGTTCGCGGGGACGACGAATCGACCGTTCGATGACGACGAGGAGGCGACGCCGACGCGCGAGGACGCGCGCGAGAGGGCCGTGGTGGAGGAGATGCCGGCGCGCGCGCGAGCCGCGTCGCTCGTCGAGGCGGTGGCGGAGGCGCGACGCGCGAGAGGGGAGGACCGCCGCGCGTCGGGACGCGGCGACGCCGAAGACGACGCGCGAGCGAAGGACGCCGAACGAATGGCGGATATCGCGAGAGAGGATGCGCGGATGGCGCAGAGACACGCGTCGGCGTTGAAATTAGAGGTGCGCGCGCGAGAGGGAAAGATAAAGGCGCTGCGAGAGGAGAATGAACGGTTGAGACGGGAAAATCGAGCGCTTCGACACGCGCGGGTCGCGGCGACGGTGCGAAAGACGACGTCGGAGGCGGTGGAAGCGAGCGTTGGGACGACGACGCGCGCGCCGGAAGATGCATCGGTGGCGTTGCATCGCGCATGGGGGAAACTGTGCGAGAGCGCGGCGAAAGGGAACGCGGATGTCGGTTTGTTGATGCGTCAATACAAGTCGACTCGGCGGGAGCGAACGCTCGCTTACGAACGTGCGGTGGAGCTCGAGGAGGAGTTGACCAAGACGCGCGAAACTTTGCGCGCGCTCGAGGTGAAAACGCGCGAAAACGCGCGGGCGTACGCCACCGCGGAGGCCATCATCGACGAGGAGGCGGATGAGAAGCTCACGCTGCGAAGAAAATTAAAGGAGGCGACTGAGGAACGCGCAGAGCTCGTCGTCCGCGTCGAGACGCAGCGCGACGCGATGGACGATCTTCGCGCGTCTGAGCAGCGACTTCGCGATGAGGTGTTTCGTCTGGAGAAGCAACTCGTGCGCGCGGGGACGCTTCGCGATAAGTTTCGAGCGACGTGTCACGAGTTGGAGGCGTGCGAACGCGAACGCGACGAACGCGGGCAAAGACTGGCGCACGTCGACGCCGAGTGCGACATGCTCGCGCACATGGTTCGAGAGCTTCGTAAATCGTCGGGAACCGATCCTCGCGAGTTCATGCTCGCCGTCGAGCGCGCGATCACGTCGCACGATGACGCTCCCGAGACGTCGCCTCGCGAGGAAGTCGAACAGTCGTCGCCGTCGCCGCCGCGTTCGGACATCGACGAAGGGTACGACACGCCCGACGAAGACGTCGACGACGGCGCGAGAGACGACGCACGCGTGTCGTTTGTGGACGACGATTTCCCATCGCCGCCCATCTCGGGCATCGTCGACGCGACGCGAACACCGGATTCCGCCGGGAGCACCGCGTTTCACTTTTAAGCCTCCGAAGGCTTCACCGCGCGTCAGATCGCGTCGGAGCGATGCGAACGCTGTTGTCGAGGTCCACTGAGCTCGCGCGAAGGCAGTTTTTTCACTCCTCCGCCTTTAAGAGCCTGTCGCGGCGCTCGCGCGCGATGAAACACGCGCCGCAACCGTGGTTCCCCATCGCCGCCTCGAGCGTCGTCGACGGCACCAGCGCGCGAGATTGCCTCGTGTCGTTCGGCGCCGACCCGGAGAGCGTCGATGCGATGTTCGAGCGTCACCCAGAGGTGCGCGAGTACGACGTGGCGACGGAGATCGCGCCCAGAATGTCGTATTTACAGTTTCTCGAGGGACGAGGCGAACTCGGGGACGAGACGGCGGCGGAGTGCGCGCTTCGTCAGCCTGGCATCCTCGAGCGCAAGTACGAGACCGTGTTCGAGTGTCCCTCGCGCGGGTACGTCGCCGTGAACAAGCCGTTCGCCGTGCGTTTGGACACGCCGAGAGGATGGTTGGAGACGGATGTCGACGGCAATCGCGTCGAAAAGACGCGCTTTACGCCGCGATGGGAAGGCGACGCGAGCTGCGAGGATTGGTTGAACACGACCTTTCCAGACAAACACCATCGTTTTTGTCATCAATTGGACACGGCGACGAGCGGGGTCGTGCTCACGGCGAGCACGAAGAAAGCGGCGGGTGAGGCGGCGAAATTGTTTCGCGAGCGCAAGGCGAAAAAGACGTATCTCGCCGTCGTCTTTGGATGGCCCGAAGACGACGAGTGGACCGTCGCCGCCAAGCTAAGCAAGGACCACGACGATCCAAAAGGTTTTCGCGAGCGCGTGGACGAAGAAAACGGCAAACCGAGCGAGACGAGCTTCAAAGTCGTGCAACGCGGGTACTGCACGCTCGACGGCGTCAATAGAGGCGTCAAGGTGACGCGAGTTCGGTGTAAACCAGTCACGGGACGACGTCACCAGATTCGTTTGCACTTGAAACACTCGGGATATCCAATCCTGGGCGACATGGCGTATTCCGATGACGGTGATTCGTACAGGATGTTCCTGCATGCGCTGGAGTTGGTCATGCCGTTCGCCGACGGGGAGTTGCGTTTCGCCACGCCGCCGCCGATGTCGTTCGAACACGTCCTCTCCGCGGAGGCGCTGTAGAGTGTGAGTAGATAAGTAGATGTACAAGTTCTAATAGAGTACAGTGTAGCTAAATTAACCAGAGTACCAATCGAGAAACAACAGCGCGATCGTCGCGATGAGCAAAATGATGGCGACGTATCGCTGCGCGTCGCCCTTGCGAGCGATCGTTTTCTTCATCTCCACGTTGCCCATGTCGAAATGACGCGAACTATCGATCGCCTCTTGATACAAAGACTCGATCTGTTCCGCCTGCGCCTGCACATGCGTGGCGAAGAGCGAACTCAGCGCCGACATTTCCACGACGTTTTTCTCCGCGGCGCGCACTTGATCCAACAACTGCGTCAACTCGCGCTCTAAATCATCCTGACGCTCGACGTGCGCCTGCGTCTGCGTCTCTATATCCTCCACGCGCACTGCACTCACCCCCGCGTCACCACCCGATCCTGACTCGACGTACGTCGCCCGTCTCGCCGCGCTCCGCCGTTGTCGCTCGCGCTCCGCGCGCGCCAACGTCTCCGCGAACCTCGTCTCTCGCACTCGATCAAACGTCCTCGCCACCTCGTTCAACGCATCGCTCAGAATCAATCCAATCCCATACAGATGCGCCGCGCACTGCGGCGCCCGCATCAACGCCCCGCCGCGTCGCGCCCGTTCCACCGCGTCTCTCGCCGCGCCCACGCACCGCTGACACTCTCGAATCGACGCCGACGTCTCCGCCTCGAACGCGTCCCTCTCCTCGTCGCTCGCCGACTTATACCCTCGACCGTGCGCCTCCACGTACGCCCGCGTCGTCCCGAGCGCCCGCACCGCCGTCTCCGCGTACCGCAACACCGTTCGACACGTCACAGATTTCGCACGCAAATCGTCGTCGTCCGCACCGCGATTCGACGCGCGAGGCTCGACCGCGGCGCCCATCGCCGAGGTTGTCGTCGTCATCGACGACGACGCGCACATCTCGCGAAACGCGCGCGTGCGATCCACCGCGCGCATGGCGGCCCTCGAACGCGTTCGAACGAATGACGCGCGCCGTCCCTCGATCGATCCATTCCATCGAGGGACGCGTCGTCGCGTCGCGCTCGTCTCTCGGCGAACGATTCGAGTGAATTTCATTCGATTCGATTCCGAGAGCGAGGGGACGCGTTCGTCGTCGCGCGTCTCGCGATTCGCGGCGATGTGATCTTAATTTGGATTCATCCATCGCTCGCGCGTCTCGACAGACGGACGCGCGCGCGCGCGCGCGCGAGCCGCGAATCGCGAATCGCGATCGACGCGATCGGTGCGACGACGAAGAAAAAAATCATCCGTCGATTCGCGCGACGGCGACGGACGACGGACGTCGACGGACGACGAGGGACGACGCGGGTGGTGATGGAGACGGATGGACGCGGGCGCGTCGCGGACGAGGACGACGACGAGGAGAACGACGCGCGCGAAGACGATGACGCGTCGACATCTCGCGCGGTGCGCGTGGTGATTCGAGTGCGCCCGATACCCGCGAGACGACGCGATGACGACGACGACGCGCGCGACGAACGCGCGCGAAGACGACGACGACGGTTCGGCGCGGGAACCGACGCGAGCGCGAGCTCGAGCGAAGAGGGCGACGGCGAGGACGGTGGCGACGGCGAGACGCGCGCGAACGCGGCGAGTCAGCGTCGAGACGAGAAGACGGTGGCGATGGCGACGCGCGAGATGCGGTGCGTGGACGCGGGGGCGACGCAGGATGAATTTTTTCTCGAGAGCGGCGTTCGAGACGTGTTGAGACGCGCGCTCGACGGCGGCGCCGGGACGGTGCTCGCGTACGGGCAGACGGGGAGCGGGAAGACGTACACGATGTCCGGACGCGCGGGAAAGCGGGAGGTGCGAGGGGTGGAGGAGGACGCGAGGGATGGGGTGGTCGGGCGATCGATCGAGTACGTGTTCGACGCGTTACGGCGTCGATCAAAATCGTCGGGGGACGACGAAGAGGGCGTGCGGGTGACGTATTACGAGATTTACGAGGAACGCATCATAGATTTATTAGCGCGCGATTCGTCGTTGACGTCGTCGTCGTCGTCGTCGTCGTCGAGGACGCTTCTAATGCGATGGAGGAAACGAGATGGATTTTACGTGCCGAATTTAACGTTTGAGACGTGCAAGAGCGCGAGCGAGGCGTTGGCGTGCGTGCGAAGAGGATGCGCGAGACGACACGTGCGAGCGAACGCGGTAAACGCGGAGAGTTCGCGTTCACACGCCGTGTTGACCGTGTACCTCGATCGAGGCAAGGTGACGTTCGTCGATTTGGCGGGAAGCGAACGGCTGAAACGAGGCGGCGGCGACGACGAATCGTCTCGAGAGACGAGTCTGATCAATAAGAGTCTCTTCGCGCTCGGAAAAGTCATCTCCACCCTGGCGGACGGTCCAAACGACGCGAAGGCGTCCACCGCACACGTGCCGTATCGAGACAGCAAACTCACGAAACTCATGATGGATTCTCTCGGCGGTCAGTCGTTGACGCTCATGATCGCGTGTTGCTCGTCCGAGGAGCGACACGCGAGAGAAACCGTGCGCACGCTTCAGTACGCCGCGCGCGTCGCCTCCATCGTTCTCGACGTGGATCACGGCGTCAGGTATCACGCGCCCGCGGTCGACGACGCCGACGCGCACCGCACCGTCGACGAACTCAGGGCGGATAACCGCGCGCTTCGGCGGCGGCTCGCCGCGCTTCGCGAACCGTCGCCTTGCGACCGCCACCAACCGCGTCGCGCTCGCGCGAGCGGCGGCCACCCTCGCCACCGTCGATTCTCAAACTCCGCCTTTCACACCTCTGCCGTCATTCACCGCGTGCGCAGGGTGGAATCGCTCCTTCGCGACTACGCCGACGAGAACCGTCGGCTCGAGCGCGAAAACGGCGAGCTCTGCGCGCGCGCGCGATGGCTCGACATCGAGCGCGTCCACGCCCTTCGCGACGCCGCCGATTTACGAGTCGCGATGGAAAACGTCGAGCGCGCCTTTTTCGACGCCGAACTCCGTCTCGACGACGTCGACGCGCGTCTCGCCCTCGCGTCTCCGTCCTGAACGCGCGCGCGTAAACGCACCCCGCACGTAGAACGACGACGAAAACACCCGTGTGCGCACACGACGTTCGGACATTCGGTACCTCCATCGCGTCCCCGTCGTCCACCGTCTCGTCTCGTCCTCATTCCCCGCCTCGTCGTCATGTCCGCCGTCGTCGTCGACGCCGCGGCGCCGTCTGCGGTGGAGGACGAAACGGGTGAACTCCTCGAGATCGTCCCGCTCGGTGCGGGCAGTGAGGTTGGACGCTCGTGCGTGATCGCCAAGTTTAAGGGCAAGACGCTCATGTTCGACTGCGGGATCCATCCCGGGTACGCCGGCATCGCGTCGCTGCCGTACTTTGACGAGGTGGATCTCAGCGAGGTCGACGCGCTGTTGGTGACGCACTTTCACCTCGATCACTGCGCCGCGGTGCCGTTTTTAGTCGGCAGAACGGATTTCAATGGGAGAATCTTCATGACGCACCCGACGAAGGCGATTTATAACATGTTGATGCGAGATTTCGTCCGGTTGTTGAAGAGCTCGGACGGAAACGATCAGTTGTTCACGGAGAAGGATCTCGAGGCGTCGATGAAGAAGATTGAGGTGATCGATTTTCATCAAGAAGTGGACATCGATGGGGTGAAGGTGACGCCGTATCGAGCGGGCCACGTGCTCGGCGCGTGCATGTTCAACGTGGACATCGGAGGGTTGCGCGTGTTGTACACCGGGGATTATTCGAGAATTGCGGATAGGCACTTACCGGCGGCGGACGTACCAGCAATTCCGCCGCACGTGGTCATCGTGGAGAGCACGTACGGGGTGTCGCCGCACTCGCCGCGAGAGGAGCGGGAGATTCGGTTTACGGAAAAAGTGCAGACGATTTTACGTCGAGGCGGGCGCGTGTTGTTACCCGTCGTCGCGCTCGGACGCGCCCAGGAGCTTTTGTTGATTTTGGAAGACTTTTGGGCGCGGAACCCCGATTTACAGCGCGTGCCGATTTACCAGGCGTCGGCACTCGCGCAAAAGGCGATGACCATTTACCAGACGTACATCAATGTCTTAAACGCCGACATGAAGGCCGCGTTCGAGGAGGCGAACCCGTTCGTGTTCAACCACGTCAAACACATCACAAAGTCGAATGATCTCGACGGTTCCGGTCCGTGCGTCGTGTTGGCGACGCCGTCCATGTTACAGAGCGGTTTATCGCGAGAACTCTTCGAGGCGTGGTGCGAAGATCCCAAAAACGGCGTCATCATCGCTGACTTCGCCGTCCAGGGAACCCTCGCTCGAGAGATTCTCGGCGACGTGCACAAAGTCACCGCTCGCGACGGTTCCGAGTTACAGCTTAACATGTCCGTCGACGCCATCTCTTTCAGTGCGCACGCCGATTACCCGCAGACTCAAGCGTTTTTGGACACCTTGGCTCCGCCGCACGTCATCCTCGTTCACGGCGAGGCTGGGGAGATGGGTCGTTTAAAGCGCGCCCTCGACGCCAAGGCGGCCGCGGACGACAAGAAGATGAACGTGTACACCCCTAAAAACTGTCAACCCGTCGAGATCATTCACAAGGGCGAGCGCATCGCCAAACTCACTGGTCTTCTCGCCGAACGGGAAGTCGAAGAGGGCGATAGCGTGGCGGGTGTCTTGGTACAAAAAGATTTCGGCACCATGCTCATCGCCGCCGAGGACGTCAACAATTACACCAAGCTCCGCACCTCTCTCGTCACGCAGCGTCAACTCGTGCCGAGCAAGGTGCCCATCAGCACGTTACGTTTCGCTCTCGAAGCCTTGTTTGAGGGATTACACGTCGTCTCCACGCTCGTCGCCGAGGAGGCGGAGGAGGACGAAGACGAAGAAAATGAGGAGACGGAGAAGAAACCGGCATCGAAGAAGAAGCCGGCATCGACCGCGAAAAAGAGTTCGCGCGCGAAAAGGGTCAAGACGGATCCGGCCGAAGTGGAGGCGCGCGAGGGTGAGGATAAATTCGACGTGCGCAGAGAGGACGGGTTGACCATCAACGACGGCATGGTGACGGTGCGCAAACGCTTCGCCGACGAAGTCACGGGTATCGAACACGTCGTCATCGAGTGGTGCAGCGACCCGCTGACGGATATGATCGTCGACGCGACGTTGAGCGCGATTTTACAGCTCGAAAACGAGCCCGAGGGATTGAAGGAAGCTGAGGAAGGATTGAAGGAGGCGATCAAGACGAAGGATGATTCGTCGGCGGAGAAGTGGCGTCTGCGCGTCGTCGCCGCCATGCTCTCGGCGCAGTTCGGTGAAGCCAAGGTGAACGAGAAGAAGGCGACGCTAGCTCTAAGCGTTGATGGCATCGACGCAGTGGTGGAGTATCGCACGCGTACGGTGGTTTGTGACAACGAAGCGATGAAGCAACGATTGGATACGACGATTTCACGCATCGACGAAGCCATCGCCGACGCGGCGTACGCGCGCGCGGTGCACTCGCTCTCGGCGTCGAGCACGAGAGTATAGCTTAGATGAAGAAAAACATGTTTTTGAAATGTGAATGTAAACTACAACAGCGAATCATCATTGCACGACGCACGAACTGTCCTCCTCTTGCGCCTTGGACTTGAGCTTGAGTTTTTCGCGCATCTCCGCCAGCGCCTCCTCCTTATCAATCCTTTCTCGCGCCTCCTCGTTCTTCTCCCCCGCGAGCTTGAATCCTTGCTTCCGCAACTTTCGCATGCGATCGGACGTGTGCGAAAAGTCCGCCTCGAGATCCTCCACGAGCTTGGCTTGCAATTTCACCTCTTCGTGAATCGCCTCGCTCGTCACGCGCAAATTCCCCACCAACGAATCCAACCCCTCCAACGCCGCGTCCTGATTCTTCATCTGCGTCGTCTGATGATCGATCAACTCCCTCGTATCCATCGCCTTGGTCATCGCGCGCTGACGCTGACTCTCCGCCCGTTCCGGCATCACCATCGTCGTCGCCGCCAGCTCGATGGCCGCCGCCGAATCGCTCGCCTTGCTCGTCGCGCTCGCCACCAACCCGCCCGCCGCTTGACTCACGCTCGCCGCCGCGTCGCTCACGCCTCGTCCGATCGCCTCACCGACTCTCCGCACGTTCGCACCGACATCGGTCGCCCCACCGTTCGCCCCCGCGCTCGCGTCGACGTCTCTCGACGCCTTGGTCGCCGCCGCCGCCGCGCCGCGAATCCGCCGCGCCTCCTTCCTAAACTCCCGCACCTGCGCCTCGCGCGCGCGCGTCTCCTCCTCGCTCGCGTCGCCGTCCGACGCGCAGTCCTCGAGAATGTCCAACAAATCGTCCAGACGGTTCAGTTTGCGTCGCGCGAGTGCCGTCGCGCGCGCGCGCTCGGCGTCGTGTCGCTGATGATTAGTGTTACCATCTTCCTCGCGCGAGGACGACGCGACGTCGACGCGGAGCTCGTCTAGAAGCCGTCGCGTGGCGGCGAGCTTCGTCGTCCACGCGTCCGACATGGCGCGCGTCCGCGGATCGACGACGACGACCGCGAGACGGCGTCGATGAGTGACGTCCCCCCCAGACAGAGACGCGCGCGCGGCATCGCGATGCGAACGATCGCATCGGCGACGCCCGCCGCCTCGCGCGCGTCCGCACCGACCCGCACGCGACGCGACGCCTTATTCGCCGCCGCGTTCGTCGTCGGCGCGCCTCGAGCGCGCGCGAGCGTGGAGACGGACCTGCGCGAGAAGACATTTCCGAAAACCGTCTTCACCGCCTCTCGTCCCGAGGCGACGCGCTACCCGGGCTGGCTCGAGGGCGAGTGGCGAGTGAGAAGCGAATTCGCGGGGTACGAATTCCCGTCCGCGTCCGCGAGCGAGGAGACGATCGCGCGCGAACCCTCGACGCCGGGGTTTCAAAAGATGAGCCTGGCGTTTCTCCCAGACGTCGGCGCGAACGCGACGTTTCGAGCGCGATTCTCGCGAGGGAGGGGGAAACGGGCGAAGGGGGTGTACGAAGACCGCGCGTTTAATTTGAGCGAAATCATCGACGCGTACGTGGGCGCGGACGCGGTCGAGGAGGTGGAGTACGACGCGGAGAGAGACGCGAATAGGACGACGATTCGGTTGCGTCGAGGCGCGAGCAACAACGCCGAACGCGTCGAGTTGTTCACGAACAATCGAGCGACGGAGACTCGCGCGAGCGATGGAACGTTTTTCGTGCGAGAGGATTTCAGACAGGTGACGCTGGGATACAGCGCGAAGTACGGCGTCGCGCGCACGGCGCCGACGGATTACGCGCACGTGTGGACGTACACGCCGTTACCGGACGCCGAGACGCCAAACGAGGACGCATCGCTCGCCGCGCGACGCGTCGGCGCCGCGGGCGCGCCCGTCGTGAACAGGGTCAGGGTAACGCTCAGCACGGCGGGATATTTACAACCGAACGACGCGTTAAAGTACACGACCGATCCCGGAGGCGCGCCGGTCCCGCGCGTGGGCGCCGCGTCCGCGCTCGCCCTCGAACCCGTCGTTCTGTACAGTCACGTCATGCTCCTCGAGCGCGTCGGGTGCGTGCCCTGACGCGTTGTGTTCCAATAGATTGATAGATTCATGGCCGGACACGCTCGCGACACACCGCGCCGGACGCGCTCGCGACACACCGCGCCTCGCCGCGTCGTCATGGTCGTCCCGAGCGACCACCTCGGCGACGGCGACGATGGATTCACGTTCCCACCCCCTCGAGAGACGCCCGAGAACGCGCGTCGAGACGTCGACGACACGCCATCGCCGTCGCGTCCCTTTCACCCACCGCTCGACGCGCATCATCGTCATCGCTTCAACGGAAATGTGAGTCCCATCCTCGGAGGGCACGGCGCGCGCGTCGCCGCGAGCGCGCGCGACGTCACCGTCATCACCCTTGGTGTCGCCGTCATCGCCTCCGCGTGCGCGTGTTGGTTGTTACAAGTCTTGGCGTATCTCCTTCGACCGCTCGTCACGGCGACGGGCGCGGCGCTCTTGCTCAGACCGCTCGTCGACTTTGTCAGCGACGCGCAGTATCAGCGCGACGTGGTGCGACGACACGCCCGAGAGGGGGGTGGATATTGTTGTCGAGGAAACCGTGCGGTGACGGTACCGCGCGTGGTGGCGATCGTGTTCGCGCTGTCGGTGGTGTGCGCGGTGTTCGGAACGCTGATTTGGGCGTTGTATCTGGGACGCGTCTACCTTTGGGTGCATTGGAACGACACCGAGTGGAACGAGAGGTTCATGCAGCGAATCACGAATATTGGACAAGGGTTGAGCGATTTCGCCAGGCGGGTGTTCAAGAAGGACGACGTCGCGGAGGAGGCGTGGGCACGAATATTGAATAACATCGAGTCGAGACTCAGGGATGAAGAGTTTTGGGAGACGCTCGGTGTCGGCGTGTTTCATTACGTGCAAGACGTCATGTTGATGTTGTTTTACACGCTGTTTCTGTTGGTACCGCAGCGAGAGGTGTCGAGGGCGCGATCGTTGATGGTGCGTCGCATACGCAAGGCGACGAGACGATTCGTGAGCATCATGGTGCAAATCGCGGTGGTGCGAGCGTTGTTGGTCGGCGCGTTGCTCGGATTGTGTGGCGTTCCCTGGCCGTTATCGATCGCGGTGGCCATAGTATCGTTTTGGTTATTCTTTATACCGACGCTCGGCTCGATCGTCGCGTCGCTCTTACCGATTCCCATGTTGGTATTGTTACCGGACATGTCAGAACAGCAACGCTGGGCGGGCGCCGTCGTTCCCAACTTGGTGTCGTTCTTAGTCGGCGATTTGATCGGACCCGTGGTGTACCGAAAGGGATTAGATTTGAACGAGGTCACCGTTTTGCTCGCGCTCGTGTTTTGGTACTCGGTGTGGGGCGCCGCGGGCGCCGTGTTGGGCGTGCCGTTGACGTGCGCGATGAAAATCGCGCTCGAGGAAATGCCGCACGAGGGCGCGCACGCGCTCGCCGCCGTCATGGCGCCGGCGCAAAGTGCGAGGACTCGCGACAGCGGCAACGCGCGCGAGGCCGTGCGGGTACCGATGACGCTGACGTTCATCTCGTGGATAAAGCAAATGTGCGCGCGTCTCTTTGATCCGCGGCTTCGTCGAGGTGCGAGGCGACGAGACGAGGAGGCGCTGCTGGACGAGACGAGCGAGGAGCTCGAATACAGCGATGAGTGATCGTTTCGTTACAATGAGAGCTCTACGTCTCTCGGTCATCAGCGCGCGCGGTGCAGTAGGTCTGGATTGCCTGTTGAATGGTCTCAACCTTGAACGGTTTCGTGAGGTAGGAGGTGAAACCAGAGGTGAAACATTCCTGGCGACTCTCTTGAATGGCGTCCGCTGTCACCGCGATGATGGGAACTTTGCTCTCCGGGTAGAGCTCTCGCAGACGTTTCGTACACTCTATACCGCCCATGACGGGCATGTGTAAATCCATGAGAACGATGTCAAAGGCGTCGAGACCGGCGGGATCGGCTTTGACCTTTTCTAAAGCGTCGGCACCGTCCTTCGCTACGGCGACGTCGGTGTACCCGAGTCTATGCAGCACCGCCTTGGCAACCTTCATGTTTACGGGGTGATCTTCGGCGATCAAAATTCGAATGTTTGACGGCGGAGACGGCGTATCGATGCTCCTCTTCGTGTCTGGTTTGTCATCACTGTCTCTTGTTCGCGCGGTGTCCATGGCGTCCGCGTGATGCGTTTTTTCATTCAAAACCGTCTCGAGTGCTCGCTGCAACCGGCTGTGACGAATCGGTTTCGATATTTGGTGTCCGTTGATGGAGTTGAAAAAGTCGAGAATCGCGGTTCCCTTGGCGGATTCGACGCTCGTGTCGCTCGGCTCGACACTGTCTTCCGCCCAAGCACATCTCGGGTCAGACGTATCGTGAGAGTGCGAATGGATTTTCGGCCACGTCGAGATGATGAACGGCGGCAGCTTGCGCGCGTCGCCGGCACGCGACTTGTCGTCACCGCTGGATTGCATGCTGACGGCCTGACCTTGACCAGCGCTCCCAATCTGCAATAACGACCGAGACTTTGCCCAATCGTATACCATATCGATCGCGTTACTGCTCACCTCGGCTATCACCGCGACCTCCTCCACCTCGCGGTCTATCGCTCTGTTCATGTACGCCACGAGCTCCTGCGCGCTTTCAAGAAGCGTCACACCGAATCCCCATCGCGCGAGTTGGCACGAAATAGTGCTACGTATCATTTCTGATTCATCGAACAGCGCAATTTTCAATTTCGTGCCCGATGTTTTGTAGTGCGCCGCGTACTTCGAGCTCAAGTCGTGCTCCGACCGATTCAACGCGCTGGTACCGAACTGTTTTCTCGCTTTTTCGTTTTTCTTCAAATAATCTTCGGAGAGCGCGTTCGCCTTGATGCAAAAATGGAAGGTGGCGCCTTTGCCCAAGCCTTGACTCTCGGCCCACATGGTACCACCCATGGCCTTACAGAGCTTTCGCGAAATCGCCAATCCGAGACCGGTACCGTCGTATTTGCGCGTGGATCCCGTGTCCACTTGCTCGAACCACTGAAAGATGTTGCGAAGCTTGTTCGCATCCAAACCCATGCCGGTATCTTTGACGTAAAAGTGCAAGTACCACGGGCCGTCGGATTTCGTGTCCTCGTCCGCCGTGGCCTCTTTCAACTGTCCAGCAAAGTGAGGACACATGTGGAGGAAGCAGTTGAGAGGCGCAAGCCACTCTTTCTGCGTCGAGGCGAGCGAGCCCGCGGAATAAGATCTCACCATTTGTGCTTCATGGCCCTCGTCCTCGTCTTCGAATGCTTGTTTCGCCACCTCGGTCGTCTCTTCGCGACCGAGATACAGGCGCACCATGATGTTTCCAGAGTCGGTGAATTTGATGGCGTTGCTCACCAAGTTGAGCATGACTTGTTGCAAACGCATGGCATCGCCCATGACCACCTTGGGCACGCCCGAATCGACGTGATATCCAATATTCAACCTTTTCGTCGCCGATTGTGTGGCTGTGAGTTGCATAACGTTACAGATGACCGTCTCCGGGTAGAAGGGCTCGCTCTGCAGCGTGACCTTGTCGGCTTCGACGCGACTGAAATCAAGGATATCGCTGATGAGCGATTGCAGCGTGTCGCCGCTCGTGCGCACCTGCGACACGTACTCTCGCTGCAATCGATCGAGATTCGTGTCCTCCAACAATTGACCGACCGCGATCAAACCGTTCAACGGTGTCCGAATCTCGTGAGACATGTGCGCCAGGAATCTCGACTTTGCCTCCGTCGCTGCCTCAGCGTGCGCGACCTTCTTCAGCGCGCTCAGCTCGACGTCTCTTCTCTTGAAGAGCTCCGTCACGTCGGACTGAATACCTACGTAGTACACAACTTGTCCATCTGCATCGCGAATAGGCGTGAGAGACAATTGATTCATAAACTCTTCCCCAGACTTTTTGTAATTCTTGAGCACCACCGTGCACGCCTCGCCCGCCTTGATGGCGGTCCTCACCTTGTCGAGTTCGCTCTGTTCCGTACCGGCGTCTTGCAAAAACCTACAGTTGTGACCTACGGCTTCTTGCACGCTGTATCCCGTCATCACTTCGAAACCAATGTTCGCGTAAATCAACGGCTGGTCGGGTTGCGTAAAATCCGCAATCGTGATGCCTTCCGCGCACGAGTCCATGGCGAGCTCTTTCACCGCGATCTGTTTCTGCATCGTCCACGCGCCCTTACACTGTCTGTACATGGCCTTCAGAGACATCAACTCATTCTCCAAACGCTTACTACGCGCGCATTCCCGCTCAAGCGCCTCTGCCAACGCCTCGGCACTCGCCGGCACCTTTTCCGTCGACTCACCGTTCTCTCTCGCCAGCGCGTCCACCGCGCGTCTGCGTCGCGTCACTCACGCAATCACGCGCGCACACCGTCAGTCTCGCATCACGACGCGTTCACACGCATCGACTCGAGCGCGAGCATAACCAGAAACGTCCCGCGTCCGTCGTCGTCATCGTCGTCGTCGCGCGCACCTCTTCTGTCCCACCGCGTCCGTGATGATCACCTCCGTCAGGTCCGACTCCTCCGTCGCGCGCGCGCGAGAAGCGAACGGACACGGCATGACGCGCGCCGCTCGTTCTCCTCTCTCTCGCGACCGCGCGCGCGCTCCGTCGCGCGTCGACCGGTGTCGACGTCGACACCCCCCTCGCGCGCGCCGGAACTTCGGCGACCGATGCGCGCGCGCGCGCGGCGGTGTGCGCGAACGCGCGACGCAGTAGACGCGCTGAACGCGTTCGCGATTCGACGCTCCGCGCGCAGTCTCGCACGCGCCGCGAGGTGTCGCACGGCGGGCGCATCGCGCACAAGATGATGGGCGCGCGTTGGGACTTATCCACTGCAGGGTTTAGGGCTTCTCTCTGGGTCGAATCGGACGCGCGCGAAAGCAGAGGTATTTACCGGTGTCATCGGTGTCTCTGGTGTTACTGATGTTACTGGTGTTACTGATGTTACTGTCGGTCACGACCGGGGCGGTCCTTTCGCCGGTTTGACGCTGTCGATGCCCTCGCGGCGATTTCGCGCGGGTCGAGCGGCGGCGGCGGCGGCGCGGCGACGCTTCACCTCCCGGTCGTACATGATCAACGCGCCCGTGACGGCGACGTTGAAGGAGGGTGCGCGCTCGCCCGTGGTCGGAAGTGCGATGTGGTGTCGACAGGCGCGAAGCATGGTCGTGTTCAGACCGGTGTCTTCGCTGCCGAGCACGTACACCGCCTTTGGCGGGTGCTCGAAATTCTCCAGAGGCGTGCCGCCCATCTCGACGCCGACCCACACCGCAGCCACCGGGCTGTGGATGACGAAATCGTTCCAATCTTTGTACTCGAAGCACGGAATCTGCGTCCACGATCGAGGCGTATCGCTGCACTCTCGTCGGAATCGACTGCCGACGACAAAGGTGAACGCGGCGCCGAGTTGGTACGCGCTCCTCCAAAGCGTTCCTAAGTTATTGATGTTTTTGCCGTTGTAGATGCCTATGCCGAAGAAGCCGCTCTGTTCACCCACGGGGGGCGCGACGCACGTCTCCATGCCCTCATCTGCGTCTGACGTCGACGCTTCCGGTTGCGTCTTGGCGTCGAGCGACAGTTCGCATCGAAGAAACGCGCCGTCTTGCACGGATAACCAGCACGCCGTCGTGGCGCCGTCGCCGAGCGTGCGCCAGCCTTCGAGAAAGTTATCGAACACGCGCACGCTCCAACGCGCTGGATCCACGCCGTCGGCGATCATCGTCGCCTCGATGGGAAGCGCCGCCGCCGACGGGCCGTCGAGCTCGCCCAGGTCGATGACGCGCCCGTTTCGAGGCGTCGAGCCGGGATAGATGTATCGCAGGACGTATCGCGCGCGTTCTGGAAACGACCCGATGGATCGCGACATCGCGGGCGTCGAGCAACGACGATGACGCGTCGAGCGACGCGTGACGATGTGAAGCGTCTCGGGACAGCAGACGGCGTCTAATCGAGTCGCGTGTAGTGCGCGCGAACGGACGCGGACGATTCGCGCTGCGATGCGCCGAGCGAGCGTTGAATGCGAACGTTTTTATGATATCGATCCGTGTCACGCGCTAAGACGCGCGGGGTTCCTAAGACCGCGCCTAAAGATCTATCACTCGACTGAGTTTGGACACGTTGTTCAAGAGGGCGTCCCCGTCTTTGATCAAACTTTGGTAGAGAGAGTTCTTCAAATCCGGGCGGTTTGTTTGCAACACCCCGTCGACTCTGTCGATTTTGCAGTTCAAGCGACCGTTCACGATGAAGTGCGATAACTCGCGGTCGATGAAGTCCTCGCTCACGTTGAAACTATCCGCCATGCTCTTGACGGTGACGCTCTTGTAGCTTTGCAAATACTGCGCGTACGCCACGACGCGCACTTCACGCAAAAAGTAACGAAAGTGTGGGTTCACCCACACGGACTTTTCGACGTACGACGCGACGATCGGAAATGCGCTCATAAAGGTGCGGTAGTCGCACTTGTGGAGCGCGTTCAAAAAGTCACCGAGACCCGGCAAGCGGTTCAACACGCTCAAAATTTCCGGAGAATCAATCACCTTCGCCTTGAGTTCCGTGCGCGGAAGCGTCACGACGGCGCAAATCACGGTGTAAAAGACGAAATCGTCGTAGGACAGCAATTCGTACGACGTGAAGGTGCTCAACGAATCCAAAAACAACTTGGTCGCCGTTTCGAAATCTCGCGTCGCGGCTGAGTACAATCCCTCGTACACCTTGAGCCTGTTCTTGCGCTCCCAATCGCCCCCACCGGGTTGATCGAGCAGCTCTTTGATCTTCGCGATCAACTTCTTCACCTCTTGAAGCTCCAACCGCGAGAAACGAACCCGCATCATGGCGAACGCTCCGTCCATCTTCTGCCCCACCGACGCCGTCTTCTCCTCCGTCTCCTCGTACGCCTCGCACGCCTTCTCACACTCGCCGACGCTCGCATAAAATCTAGCCCTTTCGTACATCGCGTCTCGAACCTCCACGTCTCCCAAATTCTCCTTCGCGTCTTCGATCTTCGCGTCGATCTCGCGCAGTCGCCTCTCGTTCGCCTCTCGCATCCTCTTCACCGCCCCCTCGTCCCTCGTCCACCCGAATCGCTCGCACAGCTCCTCCATCGTCGTCGCCATCTCGCGCTTCCTCACGATCGCCAGCACCGCCTCCCTCGACTCGTCGTCTCGCGCGCGTTCGTGATCGTACATCTTTTGCGCCAAGTCAACGTCCTCGTCGATCGTCGCGTCCACCGCGGGCGCGCCGTCCTCCTCACCCTCCGCGACTCCCGTCGTCGCACCGCCGCCGTCCACCGACGTCATCTCGACGTCACCCTTCGCGCCCATGATCCGAGACCGACGTCGTCCGTCTCGTCGCGCGCGCGCGAGTGTCGCGCGCGAGACGACGTCGATGTCGATCGCCGCGAGGGAAGAGGACTCCTTCTTGAGTCACGACCGGTCAATCGGTCCTTTCCCACGAATCGTCGAGGACGCGCCGCGCGCGCGCGCGCGCGAGTCGACGGCGCGACCTCGCGCCTCGCGTCCATCGAACCCGCGAGATGGTGACGACGTCCGTCCGAGGGATGCGTCGCGACGCGACTTCGGGAGCCGCGCGCGGAGCGACGACCGCATCGGTCGGTGCCCGCTGACGCGCGCGCGGGCGCGAGAGACGCGCGGAAAGGCATGACGGAGGCGCGCGCGAGCGAGACGGCGCGAAGCGAAGAGACGCGCTCGACGTCCCCGCGCGCGTCTCTCGTCGGTGGCGATGATGATGGGAGTGAAACCGGACGCGACGTCGCCGCCGGCGCGCGCGAAGAGACGTCGCGCGCGCGCGAGGAGGACGAGAGCGAGGAGGACGAGAGCGAGGACGAGGACGAGGAGGACGAGTCGTCCTCGTCCGAAGGGTACGGTTTCGGTCGCGAATCGCCCGATATGCTCGCGTTGATGACGAGACTCGCGGCGCAAAAGCTCGGCACGACGACGGATGCGGTCGAGAGCGCGCCGATCGAACGCGCGCTCGAATCGTTCGATTTGAAAGGAGTCGCGCAGTACATTCGTTCGGGTTCGGCGAAGAATATCGTCGTCATGACCGGGGCGGGCATCAGCGTCTCGGCGGGCATACCGGATTTTCGCAGCGAGTCGGGATTGTACGCGCGACTCGGCGAATACGATTTACCGTACCCGCAGGCGATATTCGAGTTGAATTACTTTCGACAGAAACCCGGGCCGTTTTATAAGCTCGCGGCGGATCTGTATCCTGGATTGTATGCGCCGACCCCGACGCACCATTTCATCAAATTGTTGCACGACAAGGGACTGCTATTGCGGTGCTTTACGCAAAACATAGATAGCTTAGAGTGCGCGGCGGGGGTCCCGAAGGAGAAGGTGGTCGCCGCGCACGGTAATTTCGACGGCGCGAGGTGTTTGAACGGACACGCCGCGGACGTGGATGAGGTAGAAAAGGCGTGTCGCGCCGGTGGAACTCCGTTGCGATGCGCCACGTGCGACGAGTACATCAAGCCGGACATCGTCTTCTTCGGCGAAAATCTTCCGAGACGATTCTTCGAGTGCGCGCAGGATGATTTCGAATCGTGTGACTTGCTCATCGTCATCGGGACATCTTTGGTCGTACATCCTTTCGCGGGGTTGATCGAGCGACCGAAAGAAGACGTGCCGAGACTGTTGATGAATCTCGAACGCTGTGGCGAGGCACCGGATTCGCAAGTCTCTCGGCTGTATCGTCTCGCGGGCCTCGGTCGCGGCACTGGATTCGATTTCAACGAGGACACAAACTACAGAGACGCGCTGTATCTCGGTCGGTGCGACGAAGGCGTGGCTGAGTTGTGTTCGATGCTGGGATGGGAGGAAGACTTGTCGGCGCTCGTCGACGCGTGTCCAATCAAGGCTCGCCTTTCGCGCGAAAAAACGTAAATGTGAGAATATGTTCATATATATCAAAATCCTAGGTCATCTTGTCCATTCATTCGATTCATCTAAGTCGTACAGTTACGTTTCTTTCTTCTACGGTGCTTCTAAGATTACGGCGTCGGAGGTCCGCGTTCAGACGGCGTCATCTGTTGCTGCGTGTCGTCGCCGACAAAGTTGAGCGCCTCGTCCAAGGGAACCTTTTGCACGGTGCTCACCTTGTGGGAGTGCGACACGCCCTGGATGCACGTCGCCTCTTTGACAATTTCGGGTCGGAACGTCGTCGCGATGAACTGCGTCTTGTTGTTCGCCTGCGCCTTCACCATATGCGCGACGGCGGTGCGGTACTGCGGATCGAGCGCCGCGTCGATTTCGTCGAACAGATAAAACGGCATCGGATCGCACCTTTGAATCGCAAAGATGAGCGCGACCGCGACAACGGTTTTCTGACCACCGGAGAGTTGTTTCATTTGCATCGTCTCGCCTTGTCCGAAACTCACCTTGATTTTCACACCGCTGTACTTGTCGCTGAATGTCGTCGCCGGCGGCGCAGCTGGCGCGTCTTCATCTTCGTCCGCGTCGCGAGGCGCCGCGCGTTTACGCTGCATGACGAGCTCACCGCGACCGCCCGGAACGAGACGGTGGAACACATCCTTGAAGTTCATGCTCACCTGCTTGAACGTACGCTCGATCGCTTCGTCCTTCTTGTGATCCAAGTGATCGATGAGTTGCGTGATGCTATCGTACGCCTTGTTGATTTCCGTGCGGCGTTTTTCGAGCTCTTCGCGTTGCTCAGTGAACTGTTGGTACTGGTCAAGCGCCTTCTTGTTCACGTTGCCGAGTTTCGAGAGCTGTTTGTTCGCCTTGTCGAGAAGCTTTCGCAGAGACGCCGCGGACTCGCCGCGGTAACGCTCAAAGGCGTCGGAAGGAAGCGATCCGAGCTCGCGAATCTTCTTTTGCAATCCTTCACGCTTTTGCGAGAGCGTCGAACTCTTTGAAATGAGCGTCTCCATCTGCTTTTCGCGTTCACCGAAAGACACGCCCATCTCCTCTTGCGACTGACGAAGTTTGTTGATGTCGTTCGTCGCCGTCTCGACGGTTGATTGCGCCGTTCGAAGCTTATCCGCGATGCCGTCGTAGCTCTTGCGCGCGATGGCTTCGTCGTTTTGCACCGATTTGAGGTAACTTTCGAGCTTTGCCAAATCGGCGCGCACGCTGTTGATGTCGAGTTCTCCAGACGTGAGCGCGATTTGCTTCGCTCGTCGCTGCAAGTTGTTATCCAACGCAGTCTGTAAATCACTCATCTGCGTGTACACGTCGAGTCGTCGGGCGGCGATTTCATCCTTCTCTTGTTTGAGCGACGTGAGTCGCGCGGTGATGCCTTCGAGCTCGCTCGTCTCTTCGGGAGACAGAGTAGAGTCCAAACTCGACCCGATCTCGCCCTTCATGTCGGCGATGGTCATCTCGAGACGTTCGATGTCGACGCGCGCGGCGGCGATGCTCTTTTCAGTCTGTTCGAGAAGCGACGACGCGCGAGACCCCGTGTCGCCGTAAAATCGAAGTTCGCTCTTCAAACGATCGACATGTTGCGTGGCGTGGCGTCGCTGCGACTCGAAACGACTGATATCGCCGAGAACGGTAGACATCTTTTGTTCGGCAGCTTGGAGCGATTTCTTGACGTCGGCGCTCGTCGCTCTGAGCTCTTCGCGGTTGATGTTGAGTTCGCGCAAGGCTGTCATGGCGGCGATACGACTGCGTGTCGTGTCGTGATATCCACCGCTCATCGTGCCCTTGCTGCTCACGGTGTCGCCGTCCATGGTGACGCAGTTCAGGTGCGACGAACCAGCCTTGGCGACGGCGACGTCGATGTTTCGGCAAATCAACACGCGAGCGAACACTTGCTTGAACGCAGAGTCAAACTTTTCTTCGTACTTGAGCTTTGAGACGAGCGGAAACGCGTCGCTTCCCTCTGGGTAGGTGATGTTCGGCGGCGCCATGCGGTTCAGCGGCAAAAAAGTGACGCGTCCACCCTTTTCCTTGTTCAAGTACTCGATGACGCGACTCGCAGTGTCGTCGTGATCGACGACGATGTGAAACAGCTGATTCCCGGCGCTCGCCTCGATGGCGCTGTGAAAGCGCTCATCCGTCTGCATGAGCTCGATCAGCGGACCGTGCACGCCTTCGATGTTGTGCTCCTTGACGATACGTTGGACGGCAGCCATACCGCGCTGTAAATCTCTCGGCATGGAGAACTCGAGTTGCTTGTCACGCTTTTTCACCTCTTCTTCGCACGAAGCCAGGGAGTTGTCGACTTCGTTATCCTTGCGTTGAAGTTCCTTGCGCTCGTTTTGCGCCTCGTTCCGTTCGGACATCGCCTTCTTGTACTTGGACTCAAACTCCGCGAGCTTCTCTTCCTCGGCGATGAGCTCAGCCTCCATGCCGGCACGATCGGTTTCGTCGTTCGATTGCGTCGCGCGAATCTCCTTTAGATCATTTTCGAGCGTGTGCACCTCACTCTTCTTTTGTTTCAGCGTGTGGTCGGCTTCCTTGATTTGTCCCTTCAACCAGGCGTCGCGCTCAGCCGTGGTCTTGAAACGATCACTGCGGCCTTGCTTTTGGTACAAACTTTGCGCGCGGCGATCGATCTCCGCAATCTCGCGATCTTTGTCTTCTTCGATGGACACTTCGGCGTTGTACTTTTCGCGAACGTCGGCGAGCTTCTTCTCCGTCTCCGCCGTAGCCTTTTCAACATCCACCTTTTGACCAGCGATTCCAGCCAACGCTTCTTCGTGCGTCTGAATCGTTTCGCGCAAGTCTTTCACGTCGAGCTCAGCCGTCGTTCTCCTGGCGACGATCTCGCGCAATTCTTGCTCCGAAACGGTGAGCTCCTTCTTGAGCTGCGCAGCCGCGCGTGTACCCTCCTTGACTTCCTTCTCGCGCCTCTTCAAGTTTTCATTCAACGTGGCGAGCATATCATCGTCTGCGCGGCTCGATTCATTCGCAGTGCTGCGCTGACGCTCTATTTCATCCAATTTGTTTCTCGTGTCGCTCAAATCTTGTTCATAAATTGTATACTCGAGAGAACGTCTTGTCTTATCCAAGTCGGTGTATTTTTGCAACTCATCCTTCTCGTCGTCGAGTTCGGCCAATCGCCCCTCGATGAATTCGACAGTCTCCTGCACTTGTTCACGCTTCGATTTCGTCTCATCGAGACCCTTGAGAGACTCTTTACGCTTCGCTTCGAAGACGCTCGTACCGCCGATTTCCTTGAGCAAGTCTAACCGCTCCTCGTCTTGCATGGTCGCCATCTTCATAATCTTACCCTGCTGCACCACGTAGTACGGATTCGTGCGGCTGAAACCGGCGCTCTCGAGAAGATTCACCACCTCTGCCCGCGTCACGTGCTTCTTATCAAGGTAATACTCATCCTTTTTCAAACCGATGTTCCGTCTCAGTCGAACCTCCTCCCGCTCCACCGCCAAACGACCATCCGCGTTATCGAACACGATCTCCACGTACGCCGACATCACCGCGTGTCCCGCACCCTCGTGTAACAATCTCTGTCGCTCTTCGGCGCGAAGGGTACCGAAGACATCGCTCAAGACGAATCGAATGGCGTGAAACAGATTCGACTTGCCCGAACCATTCGCCCCGACGATGCAATTCAACCCGTCGTCGAAATCCACCACCGTCTGCTCGCGGTACGTCTTGAACCCTTCGACGATGACTTGTTTGATGTGCATGTCGCCCGCCCACCGCCGTCTCGCCCTCGTCTCGCGTCACGAAGCGTCTCACACGAGATTACGATTCAAAGCTCGTCTGTCGTCTCGCCGCGCGGTCTCGCGTCGCCGCGTCGTCGATCGTCGCGCTCGACGTCGTCGCTCGCGCGCGAGACGCAAAGGACCGAGCGCGATGGACGCGTCGACGATCCCGCGCGAGACGTCTCGAGAAGCCGCGTCGCTGAGTGTCGACGAAGGGTGGATTGCGGTGGGTACGATTTTGAAATGGCACTCGTGTATCACCTCGTACGGTGTTTTCTTATTTAATACTCTCCAAAGTTGGCGTGTCCGGTCTCCTTGGCGTGTTTCACCGCCTCGCTCTGACCGACGAGACCTCGTTGACACACGAGACATCGAAGGGTGAAGTTGGCGGTGTCGGTGAAGGATTTGGCGTCGTGTTGCGCGCGGATAAAGGCGGGAATTTTCTCGAGGGCGGCGGCGGGCGGGACGCGAGAGACGTCGAGCGACGCGTCGGCGCCGATCGAGGATGGATTCAAAACGAGCGCGTCGTAGTGTAACCCATCGTATATCACCATGATGCGATCGGGGTGACCTTGGTCCTCGCCGTAGACGTCGCATCGCTCGGTTTGAATGTCGTACGCGGCGATTTCCACGCCGTAGTGCTTGGAGAGAATGTACAGCTCCACCTGACCGCCCCATGAGTTTGGCCTGGATATCCACTCGGTGTATTCCGAGGGTGGCTTACCGAGAAAAGCCGCGTCGAACGTCGCCGGTTCGGCTCGGATGGCGTCGACGATAACTTTTCGCAGTCTCGTCGCCTCTCGGAGCGACTTTTCCGCCGCGTACGCCACGGCGTTAAACAAACAACTGTTATCGCTCTCGATCACTCGTCGCACGACGAACATGTCCTCCAGTCGCATCGCACCACCCTTCTGCGCGAACAAAGTCGTCGTAGACGTCGTCGCATCGTCGCCCATGCTCAGCGCCAACGCTCGCGCGAACGCTTCGTCCTCGTCCATCTCCGCCATGGCCGCGAACGTGCTCGTCCCTGACGCCTTCGCGGCGCGCGCGTCCACCGTCGTCGCCCCTCGCGTCTCATCCCGCGTCACCGCGATCGTCTCTCCGCTCTGCACGCCCAGCGAGACGCACGACGCATCGTCGTCGGCGACGTCAACGACCCGAGCCGGAAATCCTATTCGCCATCGCTGTTCGCGCGCGTCGATCCCCGTGCTGTCGTGAATGGCGCGTTTGAGCGCCGAGACGGTGCACGCGTCGTCGACGTTGACGACGCTCTGCGCGCCGTCCGCGGTGCGCACGCGAAGTCGCATCTCGGCGCCTGACTGCGGGCGGGGAACGAATGACGAATGGATGCGCGGCGACAGTTTTTTTGGTACTGGTACAGCTTACAACGTCGGCGCGTCCCACATTCGAGAGAAACTCGGCGATTTCGTGAGGACAACCTTGGGAGATGGCGGCTCTTCGATCGGTACGGTGTTCTTGGAGTCCTCTGGGAGGTCCAGATCGTCGATCTCGTGAAGCATGTGATGGATGAGCGATCTCTGGCGATTGTGGAGTTCCCAACTCTCTTTTCGACCGTGCGCGTCGGCGAGCGGTCCGTGGGGAGGTTTGTCGCTCCCGCCGCCGCCGAAACTCGATTTGTTTGAGAACGAGTCTCCAGTGAAGTGTTCGTTCGATCGAAATGCGAACGCGCGACGGTCGCGAAGACGCATGGTGGCGATTCTTTCCCGTTTCATTTTGGCGCGGATTTGCGCCTGGGCGTGTTCGCGAGCCTCCGTCTCTTCCTTTGCCACTCTCATACGTTCGGCGTCGATGTCCTCCTGAGCGACGACGAGTCGACGTAAGGAAATGTCTATCGAGTCCCTGCGTTTGTGATCTCTCGAATCACTCCGTTGCACCCGACGCCTGTGCTTCACTACTCTCGGCGGCGTGTGCTTGTGCTTTGTTTTTCTCTGAGACTTTTCGGGTTCCTCTCTGTGCTCTTCACCGACGCCGTGAGGCGATTCACCCGCCGTGGACGGTGCATCTTTCATAGAAATCAATAAATACAGGAAGATCCAGCACAGACTGCTCGTTTCGACGATGATGTCGGCCAGCGCGTCGGCCACGATGTTTAGCGCCCATAACGGGACGCGAATCATATCCAACGCCGTCGATAGGGGCACCCCACTGAGAGAATATGCAAGACGCAACCATCCTCCTTGGTCGACGTCCTCAGCGGCATCTTTGTGCAATATTTCGTGTCGAACGAAACGCATCTTTCGCGCCGCTCGACGTCGTTCGCTTTCCTCTCTCACTTCCGTTAAAACTCGCCACGTGCACACCAAAGCGAACGACCCTCCCGCGATGATCGTCAACAAATCGTACAGCTCATCCTTGAAGATGACGTGAAACGGATTATTCCACACCTTGACTCGAATCACTAAATCTATTGTGCCCTTTTGCCCGACCGCGCCCGGCATCTTCGCTAAAGTCTGCGTCGGAAGCGTCAGCGACATCAACGACTGCTCCGCCGCCGTGTGCGCGGGCAACTCTTTCCCGCACCCCATGGAGATTCGAGTCATCAGCGACTGCGCGGCCACGCCCGTGCGCGTGTTCACAGAATACGTGTACATCCTCGTCGACACCAATCCGATCGGGCCCACTCTCTTCGCTCGAACGTTCACCATGGTGACGCCGTCGGACAGCGCTCTCGAATCCACGGCCCACGAGTACCCGAACGCCTCGCCGAACTCGGCGCCCGTCTGCGAGGACGCGGATGCGGTGGACCGTGTCCAACGAGCGCTCACGGGCGCGCGCGCGCGCCCGGCGTGCGCCGTGGGTGCCACCGTGGGTACCGACGTGGGCGCTCGAATCCTAAAGTCAACCGACGACGAGAACGGGTAGAGACCGAACTCGACGCTGGCTATGATGGCGATGAACGCGACGAGTATGATGCGTTTGATCTGCGCCCGGCCATCGCCGCGTTGCGCCGACATGACGGGCGCCGCGCGCTCTGTCGTCGAAAACTCTCTGTGGAATTGGAATTCCGTCGTCGTCGGAGGGGCCGCGGGCCGCGGATGGTTGGCTGATGGATGGATGGAAGATGCACGTAGTAATTTAACAAAGACCAAAGAGGAAATGTGGTTTAAACTATTTCGGAGCTTGCTGGAAGCGTTTCGCGGCGATGACCGCGTGGGCGAACACCTTGAAGGATTTCTCTCTGCGAGGAGTGCTCGAGACGTCGGAGACGTCGGAGAGCCTGCTCTGTCTCGACTTTAATCTCGATCCGACGATCGCTTCGCCGATACCGTGAATCTTCTTATCCAGCGAGATTCGAGTAACATCGACAGCGACTTGTTCTTGTTGCGTTTGCATACGAGATTCAGCCTCCGCCACCCTCTCGTGCGCCTCCTTCATCGCCGCGGCGTTGCTCTCTTCGTCGGTGACGCCCGGGAACCACTGCAACGGAAGGAAGCGCGTTAAAGTACCGACGGGGAGAACGATAACACCGAGGATCATCGAGATGAGCCACTGTTTCGGGGTCTGATCCACGAAACCGATGGCAGGACCGACGACAGTAGCGCCGACGGCTTCGATGAACAAGGTTTGCACGCCGACGGTGAGCACGATGATGCCGCAGAAGATGGGGGATTTGTGAATGTTCGCGAACACATTGATATCGCTGATCCGACGGCAGTTGATTTCAGAGAAGACTTGCATCATGACGAACGTATTGAAGATGAAACCATTCAATTCAAGCGTTTGATGGTGGCAGTCGTAGTGCGCCGCCGTCGTTGCCGTTGCGGCGACGTACGGGCACTTGATGTCCAATAAATCCTTACCCTTAAACATGAACACGATGCACACGATCAACTGGTACACGGAGATTCCGATGATATTTCGCCACATCGGTTTGTTGATGAGTGGAGCAGTTCTACCGAACGGCTTACGCTTCATTAATTGTGGAGACGGAGGCTCCGTGGCGAGCGCGAGCGCACCCATAGAGTCCATAATCATGTTCACCCAGAGGAGCGGTACCGCCGCGAGTGGGAGTTCATCGATGCCTCCGATGGCGGCGATGAGATTTAAGCTCACCGCGACCACGTTCACGACGAGTTGAAACTGCAAGAATTTGCGAATAGACTGGTAGACGTTGCGACCCCAAAGCACAGCCTTGGCCATCGACTTGATGTTATCGTCAAGAATGACAATATCGCACGCTTCCTTTGCGATTTCTGTACCCGCGATGCCGAGAGCGAAACCAACGTCCGCATCCTTGAGAGCCGGCGCATCGTTAGTGCCATCACCAGTAACGGCGACGACTTCACCGAGCTTTCTTTGCAAGTTGCACAAAACCAATTTGTCGGAAGGAGAGGACCGCGCCAAGACGCGAATCTTCATCGCAATCGCTTCCTTCTCGTCATCGCTCATTTTTCGGAATACTGGACCTTCCAAGACTAATCCATCATCTCCGTCTTCGAGGATACCGGCTTCTCTCGCGATAGCCTCCGCTGTGATGGCGTTGTCCCCGGTCACCATACGGACCGTCACACCGGCGCCGCGAAGTAAGCGAACGGCTTCAGCCGTTTCGGGTCGAATGGGATCCTTGATGCCCATGATTCCAAGCAGAGTGAGATCTCGTTCCGGAGCAACGTCACCAAGCGCCGACGGTGCCTTGCTGATGTCGGTGTACGCGATGGAAAGCGTACGCAAGCCTCGGCGCGCAAACGCCTCGATGGCGGCTTCAGCATTCTTCAACGTTTGCGTGTTGAGCGTCGAGACCTTCCCACTCGAGTCCATGATTTTAGTACATAATTTAACGACAATTTCAGACGCACCCTTGACGTGCAAACGGGTGCCCGAGCCGTTTTTAATGGCTGTCGACATGCGCTTACGAGCAGACGTGAAGTGATACAACTGCGCCACCGGATGCGCCTCACGCAACTCTATGTACCGTTGCTTATCGCCCGAGGGCGGTTGCATTTGCTCCACGAGTTGAAGCAACGCGCACTCGGTTTTACTGCCGAGGTGCTCGACCGTTCCGTTTTCCTTCGGGCTGAGGTTCGCGTCAGAGTTCACGGCCATGGATTGGCAGAGCATGTCCGAGAAAGCGGAGCTCACGTCGGGAGGAATCTTCTCGTAAACCTTTCCACCGAGCCAAGTTGACGTGACTGTCATCCTGTTTTGCGTCAAAGTCCCCGTTTTATCGGCGTTGAGTTGTGTCGCGCTTCCCATGGTTTCGCAAGCCTCCAAACGACGGACGAGATTTTGATCGCCCATCATTTTACGCATGGCAAACGCCAAGCCCAAAGTGATGGCCAAGGGCAAGCCCTCGGGAATGGCGACCACGACGATAGTCACGGCATTAATCAAGAAGTCGAGCACGAGCATACCGTCCCAGCTCTTCGCTTTCGCGCTCTCAGCGATCCATCGAATCATACTGACGATAAAGAGAATGACGGCGGCGCCAATGCCAAAGTTACCGATGAGCAACACGAGACGCTCGAGTCGCTCTTGAAGAGGCGTATCGCTCGGTTCGACGATGAGAGTCTTGAGAATGACGCCCCACTGAGAGCGCGAGCCGACGGCGATGACGAGCATCTTCCCGGAACCCTCCGAGATGGAGGTCCCGGAGAGAACCCAAGGGTCCTTTTCTCTCGACTTTGCGATGTCAATCGGCTCGCCCGTCATCGCGGCTTCGTTCGCCTTGAACTTGCTGCCTTCGACGAAGAGACCATCGGCAGGCACTTTATCACCGGCCGCGAGTTCAACCAAATCACCGACCATGATCTCGCCCGCATGCACTGCGACGCTCCTCCCGTCGCGAACAACCTTGACTTGATAGTTGTCCTTGATCGAGTTCAACTGCCGGAACTTCATCTCCTTCGCGTAATCGATCCCTGCCTGCAAGAAAACGACTACGATAACGACGATCACGATGGCGATACCCTCGAGATATCCGTATTCGTCGCGATGTTTCTTCATCCCAGCGCCGATGGCGAGCGACACGATGCTTGCCGCGATCAAGATTCTCACCGTCACGTCCGCCAAAGCATCGTTACACAGCTCGAGAAACGACTTCGGCGGCGGGTACTCGAACTCATTCACCCCGTACGACTCCTTCCGCTCCGCAGAATTCCACGCATCGGCGCACAGACCCTTCTTCAGATCGCTCCCCACGGCTTCCGCCACGCGCTCCACCCCGCCAACCTTCTCCAACGCCTTCTTATCGCGCTCGGTGACCCAGTGTTCGAACTCGGCCGCGTTAACGCCGACACCCATCACGATCCGCGCGTTCGCGTCTCCCCTTCGCGTCTCCCCTCCGCGCGTCGCTCGAATCGCCCGGAACGGAATCAATCAAATCAATCGACCCCGACGCGTTCGCCTCGCCTCTCGACGTCGACGTCTCTCGCGCGACGTCGACGTACGTCGGAAACGAACGCCCTCGTCCGCCGTCTCCGCGCGGGACGCGCGCTCGACGCTCGAACGCCCGCGCGCGGACGTGTGCGGACGCGACGACTCGCGCCGACGTCGGCCCTCGGTCGTCGTTCGAAAGAAAAAGGGGGGGACTCGATGACGGGTCACGACTCGTCGTTTCGAGTCTACCATCGACACGCGCGCGCGCGCCGCCGCGCCGTCAGACGACGACTCGTCGGCGAGCGCGGCATGCGCGCGTCGGTGAGCGCGCGCGCGTCGCGCGTCTCCCTCGCGCCTCCGCGCGCGTTCGCGTCGGCGGCGCGCGAGGCGTGGGCGCGGCGTCGTCGATCGGGCGTGCGCGTGGACTTGGTGGGCGAGGAGGAGGACGCGACGGTGTTGATTCGGGACATGGCGGCGTGTGAGGGCGCGATCGAGCGCGGTGGGTGGGACGCGCGAGCGATCGAGCGCGTGGTTCGCGCGCCGAGGGCGCAGCGCGCGATCGCGGGGGCGTGGGACGAGACGCGAGGCGGCGAGTTGGTGGGATACGCGGTGTGCGTCGGGGACGGGACGCTCGTGGCGACGATCGAGCGCGTGTGCGTGCGAGAGGACATGCGCGGGAGAGGCATCGGTCGAGGGTTGGTGCACGCGCTTGGGGAGAAGATGTTTGAACGGGAGATTTACGACGTCGGCGTGCGCGCGCCGGAGGCGTTGGTTGGATTCTTTGATTCGTTAAATTACGACGACGACGGTTCGGTGTGCATGCGATTCGAGGCGACGGTCGAGGAAGGGGCGCATATATCGTCGTGATGTTCGTCGTGCGTGGGCGATGTAGACGTTTGTAATTGTTTGTGTACAGTATCTCGATTGTTTATTTGGAATTCGCGACGTCCATCCAGTCTACGCCGCGCCGAGCTCGCCCGCCAACTCGCCCGCCTGCGCGAGCTCGAGGATGATATCGCACCCGCCTATGAGTTCGGACTTGTAATAAAGCTGCGGGTACGTGGGCCAGTTGGAATATTCCTTGAGACCTTGTCGAATGGGCTCGTCGGACAAAATGTCAAACGTCGCGTATTCGACGCCGACGTCGTCGAGCGCCTTCACAACCTTGGCCGAGAATCCACATCGAGGAGCCGAGCGAGTACCTTTCATGAAGAGAATCACGTCCTGAGCCGCCAACATGCCCTTGATGCGTTCGTTGATGGCGTTTTTCACTTTGCCGTCACCCGCGGCGCACGCATCCGCGAGCTCGCCCGCCTCCGCCATCTCGAGGACGATGTCGCACCCGCCCACGAATTCTCCGTCGACGTACAACTGCGGGTATGTCGGCCAGTTAGAGTACTCCTTCAATCCTTGACGCACGTCCTCGTCCGCTAAGATGTTGAACGAACCAAATTTGACGCCCGCCGCGGAGAGCGCGTCGACCACGCGCCGACTGAACCCGCACTTCGGTTCATCGGGATGTCCCTTCATGAACAACACCACCGGCTGCGACTCGATCAAACTCTTCAATCTCGCCCGCAGCGCCTCTCCGCTCGCCGGCGCGACGGTCACCGCCGGAGCCGGAGCCGAAACCGAAGCCGGAAAGTACTGCCTCGTTTTGTTCGTCACCGCCGCCGCGTCCGCCCCCTCCACCGCGTCCACGCGCTTCCCATCGCGCACGAAGACAAAGAACGGCACCGCACTCACGTTCTCCCTCGCGGACACCTCCTCCACCGCCTCCGCGTCGCACCTCGCCGTCGCCACGTCCGGGTGCCTCTGTCGCAGGGTGTCCAAGAGCACATCCATCGCCGCGCACGGTTCGCACCACGACGCCCAAAAGTGACAGATCCCGCGAGGATTCGCGCGGACCCACGCATCGTACGCCTCAGCGCTCGCGATCTCCGTCGACATGGCGTCCACCGTCCCCGAGCGCGCGTCACAATCTGCCGCGAGGATTCATCATCAATCATGTCCAGTCGTGCGCACGAAAAAATCCCCGACGCCGACGCGATGACGCCCAAGGTGAGCGGTCTTCCCGTGGAGGATCCCGACATCGATTCCGTGCTCTTCGACGCGACGATGATCGAGGGCGTGCTCGAGACGCTGGCCGCGCTCATGGTGCATCGCATGGCGGACTTCGAGGTGTACGTCCCGGTGACCTCGGGGGCGATGATGTTCGCGAGCGATCTGATTCGACAGACGTACGTCGTGCAGAGGATGTTTCGAACGGAGGTGGATCGTCCGTACGCGCGACCGGTGGTGGCGTGCGCGGGGGCGTCGTCGTACGGGAACGGGACGACGAGCGCGGGGACGCCGGAGACGACGCTTCCGAGGTGCGAGGTGCGAGGGAAACGGGCGGTGCTCATCGAGGATATCATCGACACGGGAAGGACGTGCATGGCGCTGGCGAAGGGGCTGTACGACGCGGGGGCGGAGGAGGTGGCGATCGTGGCGTTGATGGATAAACAGGAGAATCGGGATAAGGAGGCGGCGGAGTACTTTACGTCGAAGAATATGAAGATTGCGTGCGCGTTTCAGTGCCCGAATGAATTCGTCGTCGGGTACGGGTTGGATTACAAGGGCAAGTACAGGGATTTACCCTTTGTCGGTATCTTGAAACCGGAGGTTTTCGCGGGAAGTGAGTGATTGTGATTGATTGATTGATTGATTGATTGATTGATTGATTGAATTCGATTCCGTCGTCGAAAAAGCGTCTACGCGGCGACCCTTCGCACGTGGGTGCCGAACCCCGAACCCGTCGGCGCCCATCGTCCCGCCTCCGTGCCGCTGGGTGTCGGAAACGTACACCCCGTCGCTTCGCGCACGATACACTTTCTCGTCCGCTCGCGATCGCTAAAAATGAACAAATTCTGAAAGTGACGCTCTTGCACTCGAATCTCTTGCAACTTTTTCGTAATGTTTCCATCCTCGTCGTCGATCGAGCGACACAGGTGATCGTTCCACGCCTCGAATTTGAGCTTCAGGTGATGCCTCGGCGGTCCTACCCATTTATTTCTCTTCCACTTCCCCTTACTACACACATCCTTGGTCGGAATTTTGTGTTTGTGCGAACCGACTTCAAAGTGTTCAATCTTGTACGTCCACGAAAAATCTGGCAAACAACACGGTTTCAAGATTAAATGCTTGACGTTCGAACACCGATTGAACATCTCCACCGCCTTGATGCTCAGCGTGCCGCACAGATGAATCCCCAACACGATGAACGGACCGTTCCATCGCGAAAACAAGTGCACCGCCATTTGGTTGATTTGCGCGTAATCCTTCAAGTCGACTTTTCGCGTTGACAGTTTAATCGGCCATTCGTACTTCCATCCGTCCTCTCCGCGCACATGCGCCCAGTTCATGTGATGACTCATCGGCGTCGTCCCGAACGCCGCCCACATCTTATCCACGAGCACGATCTCGTCCACTTTATCCTCGGGTAACAGCTCGCTCAGAAACATGGCGAGGTATCCGAATCCGCTACACAAATCCACTATCACCGCCTTGTCCTCTCTACCGCTCACTCGCAGCGCGTCCACGTACTTCATCGTTCGCGCGATCACCGGCGCGCTCTCGTTCAACTCTTTCACCAATCGACCACCCTTGATGACGCGCAACCAGACAGATTTCGGCATGCCGCGCTTCCACTTCGCCGCGACGGCGGCGCATCGCGAGGCGAGCTCGGGATAGTCCCTCGAGATGGCCATCCCGCTGAGCTCTCGATGAAGCCACGCCTCGGCGTCGGCGATGGCCTCCAATTCGGCGACGTCCTGTTTCTTCTCTCTCCAGGGCGCGGGTGGGGTGTCGTCGTCGTCGTCGTCGACGGAGACGCGCGGCGTCGATGGGGCGGCGGCGGAGACATCGCGCGCGGGCGGGCGCGTCGGTGTCCGTGTCGGCGCGGACGCGGGCGCGGGGGCGTCGACCGAGGTTGATGGTTTCGGTTTGCGCGCCGCGTTTCCCATGACGCGTCGGGAGAGACGACGACGGAGTGTGAGGCGCGCGGGGAAGAGGTAGTTGCTAAAACGCGCCTCGGCGCGCGCTTTACAAACACGCGACCGCATCCGAGCGCGGGGAAACGATCACGGTAACGGTTCGGGCGTGAATGGAATACCGAGGGCGTCGGTGTAGCGGGATAAACGCTCCTCGTAGCTCATCAAGATGGAGCGTTGCGCGGTGACTTGCCGACTGAGCGCGATGCACTCGTCGAGGACGCCGGCGGCGTCGCACGCTTCGATTTCGCGACGAAGATCGGCGTTTTCTCGACGTAATGCGTCGGCGACCGTTTGAAGCTCGTCCAACGCGTCGAGGTCGGCGTCGAAGGGTTGGAGACGTGTCGTCGCCGCGGTCGTCGCGTTCGCAGCGTTGATTTGCGCCTGAAGCGCCATGATGACGGAATCCTTCTCCGAATTCACAGCCTCGAGTGTGGACTTTTGCGCCACCATGCGAGTCAAATCTTCGATACGTGCATTCTTCTCGGCGATTTCATCCTTGAGCTCGCGTAATTTCGCGCGCAGAGAGGTTATGGACTCGCGCGCTAAATTTCGATCGACGCTGCGATTCGTAGGACCTTGGTCGTGCTCGAGATGGTGAAGCCGTGCCTTGAGCGCGGTGATCTCGTCCTCCGCCGCCGCGAACCCTTCCTTTTCGTTGGATTTGAGTTGGTCGATAATCTTATGAAGCTCTTCGTTTTCCTCCATGAGCGCCTTTTGTTCGCTCGAGCCTGCGCGACTCATCTCCAGCCATTCGCGTTCGAGCGAATCGATCGTTTCGCTCGTCGTCTTCAATTTTTTGCGAAGCGCGTCGCGCTCTTGCGTGACTTCAAATATCTCTTCCGCCTTTTGCGCGACGACGGCCTCGAGCTTCGCCGCGACAGCTTCCGCGACGTCCACTTTTTTTGCCAAGGCGTCCGCCTCTTTGCGCGCGGCGCCGACTTCGTCCAACCGACCACTCCCGTGCGCCTCCGTCCTCGCGCGAGAATCGAGCTCGCGCGCGCGCGATGCCAACGACGCGCGCGATTGCCGAAGTTCGTCCATGAGTCTCGCGCGCTCGCCCGCGTGTTTCGTCTCCGCCGCCTTCAAAGCCTCTCGCATGGCGCGCGCGCCAGCCTCGGCTTCGCTCGCGCGCCTATTCGCCTCCTCCACCGCCCCCGACACGAACGCCTCCGCGGACGCCCGAGATGACGACACAGCGCTCGCCTCCTCCCGCAATCGCGCGTTCTCTTCCCTCAACCTCGTCAATTCCTCGTCGCGCTTAAATATCTCCAAATCCCGCTCCGCCACCGCGCGTTCCAACGCCGCCGCGTCCCGACTCGCCCCTCTCGCCTCCTCCATCGCGCGCTCCAGCCCCTCCCTCGCCTCCCGCATGTCCACCGCCGCCCGACGCTCCTCGCTCGCCGCCGCGTCGAGCATGGCGCGACCTCGCGCCTCGAGTTTCGCGACGCCCGCGTCGATGGCCGATCCCCTCGGCGTCGCCGTCGACGCGACCACCGGCGCCGTCCTCGCCTCGGTCGCCTCCTCGTCCTCGAGCGCGAGCGAGGCGAAACGCATCGATCCATCGACGTCTTCCACGCTCGAGCTCGTCGAGTCGGCCCCATCGTCGTCGTCATCCTCCGCGAGGATTTCTAAGATGGCGTCGCGCGCGCGTCGGAGCCCATCGCTCGCCGCGCGCGCGCCCCCCGTCGCGGGCGCGGTCGACATGTCGATCGATCGGTCGTCGTCCGACGCGCGCTCGCGCGAGAGACCTCGCGCGAGACGTCGGTCGCGGCGAGGACGCGGCGTCGCGGTGTCGCGCAACTGTCCCGCAGACGTCGTCGACGCCCATCGACCTCAGACGCGCGTCGACGCGCGCGATCGGCCGAGCGCGCGCG
>CEUM01058197.1_pt1 | contig 36033 bp, 36 predicted proteins | sample 356421 | NCBI WGS metagenome assembly CEUM01 (sample SAMEA2622716, study PRJEB7988) | marine metagenome | biome: marine biome (ENVO:00000447); feature: surface water layer (ENVO:00002042); material: "saline water (ENVO:00002010), including plankton (ENVO:xxxxxxxx)" | depth 5 m
GCACCTAAAGTAGATGCTACTGCAATGTATTCAGAAAATGAAGTTGCAACCGACGATGGTGTATTATCCGATGAACAACTAGCAGCATCTTACCGTAGTCAGGCAGATAGACTTTTCAAAGAAGCAAAAAGCCTACGTGAACAGGCAGAAGATCTTGTTCCGACTAAGCGGAAGAAAGCAACTGCTAATGCCACCGAAGAAGGATAAACTTTCAAGAGGTTTGCAAAATACATGGCCGGAGGTATTCAAAGACATCCAAGTCGATGTAATTCCAATAGAATATCTCACAAGTATTAGAGTCATTTTCAAAGATAATAAAATTTGGGAAATAGATATGCAATCTTCTAGAAATAAACTAGGAGATGACAAAGTGTTGGAGGATGTTTTACAAGAATTATTCAATGAATATGAGAATAAAATTGGAAACATAGACTTTAGGCTTGATACAGAGCGGTTAAAAAATGATATACAAAAACGAACTAGGGTGTTTATGAAGAAAGGCAAATGACATAAAAGGCATAAATATACATAGCAGAACGAATCCAGGAGTATAGTAATGGCTTTACAAATAAGACGTGGTACCGACTCACAAAGACAGGGAATAACACCTAAAGCAGGTGAACCTATTTTTACAACTGATACTAAAAAATTGTACATAGGTGACGGTTCGACAGCAGGTGGTATTGTTGTTGATACAACAGGAAACCAAATTACAGACATAATTGAAGATATTACTCCTCAGCTGGGTGGACCATTAGATCTTAATAATCAAAACATTGTTGGTACAGGTAACATAGCAATTACTGGACAAATTTCTGCAACTTCAATTGATTTAAAAGGTTCTATATTTGCTGACGATTCGACACTTCTTGTAGACGGAATATCAGGACGTATAGTAGGTCCTGTACATGCAAATGTTACAGGTAATGTTACTGGAAATGTTACAGGTAATTTACAAGGTAACGTAGAAGGCGGTAGTATTAAAGCCTCAAACGGTAACGTGATATTAGAGTCTGGTAATGGTACAAGTGTTCCTGCTACATTTACGGGTAATGCTACTGGTAACCATGGAGGTACATTTTCCGGCTCTATTCTAGCTGATGGTACTCTAAACGGAGATCTAATAGGTTCCGTATTTGGTGATGACAGTACTCCAATTATTGACGGATTGAATAATAAAGTTTTAGCGGCAACTTACCGAGCTGATGCTACATTTGAAAAAGACACAGGCTCAAGAGCAAGAATTACCGTTGAAGCAAAGAACCTATCAAATTTAAACGGAACATTTGGAAATTTTGATTTCACTGGTTTTGACACAGCTGGAAATTCTAAACGAGGTAGTAGATTCTTTGCTGGCAGCCCAGGCTTCTTCTTTATGAACGATGCCACAGGTGTTCTTGATAGCCACCCTGAAAACAGAACTATTTCAATGTCTGATAGTGGAATAGCATACGGTGTATACGCCGCTACAGCAAAATTAGATATACGCGGAGACGCAATTATTACCGGTGGGTTGACTGCTGATGTTACAGGTTCGTTATATTCAGATTCAAGCACACTTCTAATAGATGGCACAACTGGAAAAATTATGGTTGCGGCTGTTGACTTAGTAGGACAAGTAGGTAACACTCCTGGCACTCCGGGTGCCATTGACAGTTGGTTAGAAGTAAAAGTAAACGGTCTTACAAAATACATAGCACTCTACGACTAATATCATAACAAAAAATATTAGACTCTTTCTACATTAAATACAGTATGATCAACGTCCAACTTATTAGTATATCCAGTACTTGGATGAATACTTTACCTATGACTCTTTCTTTAATGGAAGAATACGTAAAAACTGATCCTCGATTATCTAATGTTAATTTCCTTCCATATATTTTTCATACACATAAGAAAAGTGTGTTAGATTTTATGCCGTCAGAAAATGTAGATGTTGCAGGAGCAACACTTTACATCTGGAACGCTAATAGGAGTTTAAAGCTACTCAAGGAAATAAAACAAAATAATCCTAAATGTACTACTATAGTTGGAGGAGGTAATGCCCCTTATTATGATAAAGAAGCAGAAGAGTTTTTAAAATCAAATCCTTACATAGATTTCATAATACATAAAGAAGGGGAAGATCCGCTAAGACAAATTTTGCTTTATAAAAATAACTTAATGGAACTATCAGAAATTGATAGTGTTTCTTATTTAGAAAATAATCAATACAAAAGAAATAAGTTAGCAATATTTGCAAGTTTAGATACACCTTCTCCTTTTAAAAATAAAAATTTTTTACGTTGTATGGATCAAGTTGATGCACTAGGATTGCTAAGAGGAACCGTTTGGGAAACAAACAGAGGTTGTCCTTATAGTTGTAGTTTTTGTGATTGGGGCGGTTTAGTATCACAAAAAATAAGACAGGTTCCAGATAAAAGACTTTTTGAAGAGATGGAATTTTTAGTACAAAATATGGATGAGATCTTTTTTGGCGATGCTAATTTTGGCATTTTTCCTAGAGATGTAGAAATAACAAAAAAAATTGTAAATTTATACGAAACTTTAGAAAATCCACGTCTAAAAGTTATGCATACTGGTAATGCAAAAAATACAACTGACAGAGTATATGAAATAGGAAAATTACTTAATAAATACAATCTTCAAAGATCAGGTGTAAGTCTAAGTTTACAAACTTACACGGACGAAGCGTTAGCAAATGTAAAAAGAACCAATATACAGAAAGAAAAATATCAAGAGCTAACTTCGAAATTTATAGGAGATGGAGTTCCTGTATACACTGATATGATAATTAATTTGCCAGGTGAAACATTTTATTCATTTTTAGATAGTTTAGAAATTGTGTTACAAGGAGATGTGACCGACATAAGAACTTTTTTACTAGAAATGTATCCTAATAGTGCAATATCACAAGAAGTAGAAAAATTTAAAATTAAGACTCGGAAAAATTTAATACTAAGAGGCAGTACAGAAGATGAAAATGAATATACAGAACAAGTGTATGAAACATATTCTATGAAATATGAAGATGCAGAAAGATTAAGAAGATTAACTATTTTTATCGATATTTTACACCAAGGAAAATATTTGTACTATATAGCAAAATATCTAAAAAATATGCATCAAATACGTTTTGTTGATTTTTATTTAGATCTATTTCAAAAGACCAACGGGTTTATAAGCGAAATTGCAGACAACGATAAAATTTTAGATAGATACAACAACGGTATAGATATAGAAGCTACTGGCAAAACACCTTTTGATATAAAATGGGGTAACACTTTTAGAAAACAACAATTTATTTGGACTGTGATTTCTGAAAATAAAAAAATATTTTATGAAGAGATTAAACAATATTTGAAAAAATACAATGATATTGCTTTGCAAGATCTTATATTATATCAAAATGATTTAATGATAAGTGCTGACTTCGACCCAGATACAGGAAAAATTAAAAATTACAAATATAATTGGTATGATTATTTTAACAATAATAAAATCTTAAAACAAGAACAAAATAAATTATTCTTCTATGACACACATATAGGCACGTTGTCAGAACAAATACCTTTAAAAGATCCTAGTATTTTTATGAAATATGCGGCAGGCGGACGAAGTTACTTTACGCAAAGACAGGGCAGTTACATTCATCAATCAATCAAACAACTTTGAAATATCGTTCCAAGTAAGGTCGTGCCTAAATAACCAACGCATAATTACTCTAGGCACAGTTTTGAATCTAATTCCGTGCCAGGCATCAGTTCTAAGTATAATTGGTTTTTCATTCACCATAGAAACTTCGCAAACTTTTTCAGACAATATTTCTTCATTGTCACACCATGTGCCAGTCCTAACATTACTTTCTTGTTGATTAGGATGGTCAGCATACCATTCAACTATGCTGTTATCTGCATTATACAATGGAAATACAAGCGATCCGGCATATCGTTTAAAGCCTTCTCTCATGTCGTTTCCATCTTTGTGTTTACCTATTACATATTCTCCATCAATTTTTTTGAAAAATTTGTTTACATCAGCTGTAAGTTTATCTTCACTATAATGTATTATTGTAAATATGTCATGCATTAGGCCTGTGTCTCTAAGCTCAATAAGTTTTTTACATTCCGTAGGAATATCTTTTGCGTAAATTTTTGCTTTAAAGTTGTCGTATTCTAAAAAATGATACTTAGTGATTCCAGCGGCAGCTTCTATTTCTTTTGTATCTATATGTAGGTTTGGTATTTTAAAATATGTGTTCAGCATACCATTGATAATCCTTTTCTTGGGCATCTCTAAATGTTTTCATTCTTTCAGATTGAGGCACAAAATTAGTTATACCTGTCCGCTTGTTTATTTTTTTTGATAAAAATTTTATTAGACTATGCCCTCTATCCGGCTCTAGCGTAAAGATAGCTCTTTCAAAACCTTTGTCTTGTAGCCATTCTATTTGATGTTTAGCCATAGAAGCTACAGGAGTATGCCTCCATAGTGCTCCATCATGTGATCTAGTTTTAGGATCAAACCAAGTTCGTGTAAGTATACGGACAGTCCCCGGCTCAAAAAAATGATCCTGTATACAACTAAAAGCAATTATATCTTTATCTGCGTCATCAAATACTAAAGTCCAATAATAATACTTTTTGTAATTGGACTTTAATGATTCTAGCCAATGATTACTTCTACCCTTATATGTGTCGTAAAGATAATTAAGGTAGTCTTGAAATTGAGTTTCATATCCGTCTAAAGATTTAACATTAAAATTCATATTGAAAATTTACCCTTAAAAGTTTTCTATGTCCTGTAAAAGCATCACGCCTATGTAGCATCCTTCTATTATCCCATAGTATCATACTACCTGGTTCCCAATGATGTTTAAATGCTAAAGTTTCACAATGCTTAATATATTTTTCTTTATCAATAGGTTTGTTTGTACCCATAAGTGTTTCTGGGCTAAAATATAAAGAAGTTTTCTTTGTAATAGGATGCGTCATTGCCATTGGTCTAGTCATAGCATGTTTTCTTATTACTTTAACTTGCGTCTCCGAGATAAGTCCGTCATATTTTACAGGTATACCAAATGAACATTCAACATCTTTTATGTACTCTTTATCTTTGTTGTCTAGTAAATCATAGGCTTTGTTACAATCTACAAATTCTGTATGTGTTGGATTATCTGATTCAACAAATGCTAATAATGTTCCATGGTAATCGCCTATACTATAACTAAAATCATTATGCCAAGGCACTACTTTATTTCCAAACAAAGCATCTTCTTGTAGCAACTGTACATGCCTGTCTCCTGGTATGTGATGCTTGCCTGTAATTAATAATTTTCCAAAATAAGAAGCAATTTTTTTAAGTGTAATTGGTTCAATGTTATTAGGATCCGTTTTTATATGAACATATCCACTTTTAAAATATTCTTCTTTAATTGCTTCATTATCTTGTATATCATTAATAACCATATTCATTCTCCTTAACATGATGAAAGAACGGAGCAATTTGCCAATTCTCTGTAATACGTCCTCTCATTTCATTTCCAAAATCAGGCACACCTTCATCGTCAACTGCCCAGTCTACTAATCTTATAAAAACGTTCTTGTATTTAAAAACGTATCCTTCCATGTTGTTTACTATTTCTTGTGTTTTATTTTCTTGCATATATTGTTCGTCTATTTCTAATTTACTGCAAACTACTTTTTTAAAGTCTGCAAAATTATACGTATGATCATTTCCCATGCTTCTGCCAAGTGTAGCAATAGTTCTTAATCTAACAACAGGAGGTATTTTGACATTATATACATCTGCATAGTCACACATAAGATCAACTTGGTCTTTAATTGTTTTTTCATTTACTCCTTTAGCAATAATAGTTCCTGTGTTAACTATAAATTTGTGCTTTAGTAAATTTTTTAAAGCCCTATGTTTAAGTGTAGCATACTTTCCGCTGTCTAGAATTTTATACACTTCATTATCTATTGCTCCATTCATACTTAATAATACAAGCCTTAGTCCTGCTTCTTTAAGTTTTATTACATATTCTTCTCTGCCAAGTTTCAATCCATTTGTTGTCAAACTTACTCTATGTCCTAAATTCTTTACTTCTTTTATTATTTCAAACAAATCATCTCGCATAGTAGCTTCAGCACCAATTAATCTTACAAATGTTCTATTGGGCAGTTTACTAACAAATTCAAATAGTTTATCTTTATCCATGTCAGGAATTTCCCTGTTAGGAATATAACAGTTAGCACACTCCATGTTACATCTGTGTGTAAGATCAACCATAATAGCATCAAATGTATTATTTTCTGGATTAAGAAGTTTCATTTTCAAACTTTCGTTTTCTTGCTTCTGTGTCTTCAAAGTATTGTTCATAATCAATAGGAAGATAATTTTTGTCTAGTTCTATGACATCTTGACTATTTTCTATTAGGCTAATATACTCGTCAGTATCTCCACCTTCCCAAGGTGCTCCTAAACAAATTGTATACTTCCAATCATCAAATGTGTTTGTCATATAGTGAGGCCATCCCCCGTTCATTACAAATAAATTCCTATGATCAGCACTTGGTTGCACATCATTGTCCTTAGTAACAAAGGTAAGACTGTTGACTTCGCCTTGTAACACAACACGTAATTTATGTTGCCTTGTATGAAAGGATTGTTTACTACAATCTATATGCACAGCAAGACTATCGTTAGGCGGAGTCTTAAGCAAAATTATTCTACCCTTTTTATCTAACCAAGGAAATACTTTTTGTTCAAAAAAATCCATAGTATCTTTATCAGCATATTCAGTCCAATCTAGATCAGCTTTCCTATTATTTTGTGATCCTGATTTAGTTGTTGCTCCGCCAGGCGTATATAACGGAAGCATTCTTACTTCTCTATAAGTATCCCAAAACCACGTATCATCATTAATTTTTTTGTAGTGATCTAGCGATTGTTTATAGTTTTCAAATACTATTGGTAATTTTGCGTATAAAATGTTATCCATAAAATATTTAGCGACTCTTGATTAATTTAATTATAACAAAGACATGTATATATGTCAACCAATTTCAGTGTATCTTTTACTTAAATCATTATAATCCATTGCAAAAAAGTACACATCTGGTGATACGTAGCAATTATGTTTTTCACTGTAAATACCAAAAATTTTTGTGTCTAGTATTTGACTTGCTTCAACTTTCATATGATCGTGTATATTCTTACACACAGTTTCATTTAGAAGGGAAAAATCATTTTCTGCGGCACTTTTTTTATAAACCTCTGTAAAAGCAAAACAAGTAAGTATGTCTGCTAAATCTTGTTCGCCGCTTGCTGTTACAATATTAGATTTAGACCATCCAGGTATTCCATTATCAATAGAATTGTTTATACCTTGTATTGTTGAAAACTCTGCTCTGGGTTCATTTAGAATAGTCAGAGGTTCAAATTTAACTTGAAACTTTTCTTGGTACTCAATGTTAGACGCGGGACTATTAGGAATAAGTTCCCAAAAGAAACATATGATCCATTTAATGCCAGCCTTCTTAAATTCAAGCATTTGATTAAATTGTTTTTGTATAGTCTGCCCAGGTAAGCCTACTATTATTTCTGCTACAATGTTAATATCAGGATTTTTTTGATTAAATTCTTTCAACAATATTTTTTGTTCTTCCCAAGGTATTTCTGGTCTATCAATATTTTCAAGTACATCTTCATGTATATCCTGTAAAGATATTTTAATGTTGGTAGGTCTAGAGTGTGTGCTGTTTACCATTAGATCATACATCTTGAATACTCTGTCTTTGTGTAGTTTAGCTAAGTTAGAGATAAAAAATCTTCCTTTGTTCACAGCATATTTTGTAATTTCTATATCTTCTTGATATATTCCCCAATTAGCATCAGTAGGTACGACCATTACAGGCAGTGTAAACAAAAAGTCTAATTCTTCTTTCCAACTAGATTTTTTACGTTTAACTTTGTGGTGTAGTCCGCTAGACCAATCGCAGAAACTACATTTGTACGGACAGCCTCTAGCACGTTCCCAACGTAGTTGTAAAAATTTTACATCAGTGTTGTTGTTTACTTCTTCCACATGTTTTTTAATGATAGATTTTTCACTCATTATAGAACTTATTTTGTTGTACTTTTTATCATAAAATATTTTATGAGGATAAACTTTGTCTTTGGTTACAGTGTTTACGCCATCTTGTATCTCACTGTTGTCAAGTATGCTATCTAAAATCTTAGCAAATGCTTCTTCTCCGTCACCGTATACAGCATAGTCAATGTAATAATGCTTATTGAAATATTCTTTGTCCGTCAAGGCAATAATATCTGGACCTCCAACAATTATTTTAATGTGAGGATTTTTGTCTTTTACTTTTTTAGCAACTTGATATGTAAAATCGCTGTTCCAAACAAAAACAGATAAACATAGGATATCAATATTTTCTTTTATAATTATTTCTGTTATTTGGTCAACAGTGTAGAAAGGTTGCCATAGTTGATCTGTCCATTCAATCCTATCATGATTGATGACATTAATATATCGATAATAAGATTTTAACATCCAATAGTTAGGATTGATACTTATAAAATTGATATATTTTGAGGTTAGGTATAAGTTTACAAACTTCAATTTCATTGCTTACATATTTATTCATGGTATAAATATCTTTAGAAGGTATATGAATGAATGATGAGTATTTAAGTTTTGACATACAAGTTGATCAAGACAAATTAATTGATTATTTTCATTCTTTAGTACAGACAGATATTAATGAAACAGTAGTCTCGCATAAAAAAGAATTTGAAGAGATTTATAATTTTAAAATTAGCGGCACTACTGTAAAAGAATTCAAGAAAGAATTACCTTTTACTACGCATATACGCAAAGATTTAGTATCTGAATGTAATGAAAATGATCCTAATATATCAAATATTTGTAAGTTTGTAAGGGAAAAAATTCCTGGAGCAGAGTTTGGATTGATTGCTTTTTTCTTTCAACGGAAAGGAGAAGATGTTGCACTTCATCAGGACTTTCCCTATAGGAAAAACAGTTTATTAATGATTCCGTTATTCGGTAAAAGTAAATATGACCTTCCTAAAAGCAATGCTATCACTTACTACAAAGACGGAGGAGAATATCAAGTACTATCACCTGCCATTGTAAATGTTATGAAATCGCATGGAGTAAGAAATGTAGATCAAAACAGACTTATGCTTCATTTAGAAATTCCTAATTTGACAATTGAACAAATAAAAAGGAGAATATTATGACAAAAAACGTTTTGGTAGCATTTGGTGATAGCTACGGTGCAGGAGCAGAATTATTTGAATCCGGCTGGAAAATTGGTGCTACTCAAAAAGAAAATGACGTCAAAAATTTTATTCAATTACTAGGCACAAATTATGACGAATGTCATAATTTTTCTTTAGTAGGTGCTTCTAATCCTGGATTAATTTTTCAACTAAAACAATTACAAAAAATTTATAATGAAAATTATACCTATATACTTGTTGTAATGCTGACACAACACAACAGAGATTTTATTTACAGTCGAGAAAAAGGTTGGATTGATCTATATCCTGGTATGTCAAAGACTGAAGAAAGTTATAAGTCTGAGGAAGAAAACTGGTATAATTTAGTAAACTATCCTGAAACGGCACATTTAAATTGGTACAAGTCAATAAATTTAGTGCAAAATTATTGTAAGGACAAAGGTATAAAAGATGTGTATATAGAACAATTCAATCCTAGTCCGTACATAGAAGATTTAGAGTTTTTAATAGACAGAACAAAAATTTACACTACACCTGTAATAAAAGAATTATTTTTTAAAGATGGTAAAGAAAGTGTAGGAACACTTGATTGGAAATCGTTTTTAACAACTAATTCTTACAAAGAATTTTATTCTCCTAATTTCCATCCAAATGAATTAGGACATAAAAAAATAAGCAATAAAATTAAAGAAATTATCTATACTTTAAATGGCTAAGTATTCTATTTACGTTTAACCAATCTTTTCTAACATTCATTACAACCATATCACAAGCATCTTGTTGTGCATGTAACCGATGAGACTTGCGTGTATCTACATAATATACATGATTAGGCAACGCATCTACCCGTTGTCCATTTACTTCCCATGCTAACCCGTCAAGGTTAGCCTCACCTAAAAATGCAATAAGTCTAATAGTGTCCCGCTTTAAATACATATGGTCTCTATGCCAAGGATAAAATCCTCCAGCATTTAACCTAATAAAGAAAGACCTGCCCATATCATAATAATCAAAAACAGATTTCATACATGAAAAATTTTTAGCGGCTTGTGTTGGAAAACTGAATTCGTATTCTCTTGGCTTGTATCCTAGTTTAGCATGGATGTGAGATAATCCAGTAAGTGCTGTAGGTTCATCACCTTCTAGCCCATATAACAAAACCGATTCACGATTGTTTATTATTCCTTCTCTAGGCTGAAAGGGCCTAAACCAATCGTTATCTATAAAACTTTTTACATTTTTTTGATATTCTTTTTGATCTATAGAAAAATCTAACGGTTCCCAATCACCTATTACTTGTAATTGTAATTCACAAGCTATATCCTCTTGGCTAGGATATAATTTATCTGTAATTTGATCATATATAGCTGGGGCATCAGATATTGCAAATTTTGGATCTGCCATTAATTTTTTTTCCTATTGACAATTTTGAGTATTTGTGTTAATGTATTTACTCAGTGAAGTCAAGACTATGACTAATCGCGAGCTTAATAAATTAAATACGCTGTAGGAATGGCATGATTAACATTGTTGTGACAAGTAAACCAGTTGATGGACTATTATATTACAGTTACGAATATTGTGACTTACTGAACAAAGCCGGCTACCCTGCACAGATTGTGATTGTAAGACATAGAAATTTTAGCCAAGAACAATATATAGAAGCTATTAAAACAAAATACATACATTGTAAATATGTGTTTGTAGATAGTTACGAAGATCACATAGATGAAGTGACACTAATACTAGGGCGAAGCATGATGACACTTAGTTGGCAAAGTTTTAACGACTACAATGACATACAACAAAAGACACTTAAACAACTATTTGGTGGAAAAGTTATAAGCGTCTACTCAGAAAATCATCCGACACTTTATCCTAAAGCAATAGAATTTTACAAGCCGCAACAAGTTGTAGATCTTTGTGATACTGAAGTTTATCCTAATGGTGTAGGATCACACTTTGAAAAACGTATAAATTTTGATATTTACAAACCACACGTAGATGACATACAATTTAAATATTTATTTTTTGGCACTAATGACAAATATTATGCCGCGGCAGAAAATGCACTTGCTAATTTTAATGATTATGGAATCTTGACTTATGATGCAAATTATGTTAATATTAACTATAATAATGTTTTTGTGCCAGTAAAAAATGTGTTAGGCATTTTTGACACATATGTATACACAAAAGAAACATTTGATCCTGCTCCAAGGATAATACAAGAGTGTAAATACTATGGGAAAGAAATAATTTACTATAGAGATAAGAATATTGTAGACGGAGGCAGCGTATATTATAAGCGGCAGATTGAAAAACCTGATATCTATCCTATTGTGGAGGCATTATGAAGATACAACCTAGATGTCTAGCATTTGACACTAGAGATAATAAAGGAGCAGCATATACGTCTGACGGCTTTATGTTACCATGTTGTTGGATGGACGATCCACCTGTATATAGATATGTAAAACAATGCGGATTGAAAGACGAAGAATTACTTTTGTCAAACAATAAGAGTTTAGATGATATATTCACATCTGATCAATGGGAAAATTTTTTCCAAACCCTTTTGCATGATCCAGAAAACGCCTCATATATGTGTAAAAAGAAATGCGGAGTAGATATAGATAAAGATAAAGTTAGAGAAGAAGAGCGAATAGAAGTAAAGGCACAGGCAAATGGCGCGGATTACTGACGAGTATGTAAAAATGCAAAAACGTTGCCGTCCTAACATTGACGCTTCTCATAGGTGTATTTTTAGATGCCCTCAATGTATTAGGCAAAAGACTTCTAGTCAAGAACAAATTCGCAGAAGTTTTGATTTAGAAGAAGATCAATTCAAAAAGATATTAGATTATTATGATTTTGGAATAACTTTTTGCGGACAAATTTCAGATCCTATATATCATCCTAAATTTTTAAATTTATTAAAAATGTGCGATGGACAAGGGAAAGCAGTACGAATAGCTACAGTTGGCAGCGGCAAAAAAGATGAATGGTGGGAAGAAGCATATAGTTATGGTGTAGGAGAAAATGCTTGGTATTTTGGAGTGGATGGTATAGATGAAAAAAGTGAACTTTATCGTATTGGATCAAAGTTTACTGATGTTTGGCAACGTATGAAGCAAGGTAGGGACGCAGGCCACACTATCGTTTGGCAATATATTATTTTTGGTTACAACGAACACGAAGTTGATCGGGCTATGGAAATAGCAAAACAAGAAGATTTTAGTTTACTTCTTATAAACACAAATAGGGGATTCAATCCTGATAGTCCGTTACTACGAAAAAATGTAAACTTTAAACTTACATCACCAGATAAAAAACATTTACAAGAAAGAGTTAAAAAAGAATATTGGGGTCATAAAACACAAGCTCTAGAAACTTGGCACAAACTTCCAAGAAAAAGGGCAGAAAGGTTACAATTAATATGAACCAAGATTTAATAGGATCAGAATTCGCAGATGTTACTGTCAAATGGGATGGAGGCAATGATACAAATAAAGAATATTTTCACAAAAAAAGAGAACTAGGCCCTAGTTGGTATTACTATGATAAAAAAATTACTTACAAGTATAATAAAAATGGATTTAGAGCACCAGAATTTGACACTATAGACTGGGCAAACAGCATAGTGGTTATAGGTTGTAGCAACATATGTGGTATAGCAAACTTAATAGAAGACTCGGTGCCTAGTGTACTACAAGACATTACAGGCATACCTACTGTAAATTTAGGAATAAGTGGATCTGCTATAGATCATGCTTGCTGGAATAGTTTAGTACTACATGAACACTATCCTCATCCTAAGGCAATAGTTCAATGTTGGTCAAGCACACGTAGATACACAGACTTCTTACCAGTAGGACAGGTAAATGCAACTTATCCTATTTTTGGCGACAGTATGTGTCCAAGTAATGTGCAACCATGGAAGGCGCATTATTGTGTGAAGCACAGTTGGGAATTAAGATCTAAGTTTTATGTTCACGCAGATAGAGTACTATGGAAAAATAAAACAGCATATTTTGAATCAACTTTTTTTCCGCATAGTGCAGAACAGTTAGAAGTTCCTTTAGTTGAAGAGGTAGACAAAGGAAGAGATTGCAATCATCCAGGATACAAATCATGTAGATTAATGGCCGAATTGATTGCAGATAATTTAGCAAAGCAAGGTGTAAAATGATATCATACGACGGTTGGGATAGAGAATACCAAGAAAATAGATCAGCGTACTTAGACATATTTGACGGTTTTATGTCTCAGTTAAATTATGAAAACAATGAAGAATTTGAAAACAATTTTGCAAAACGTATAGGAAGAAATTATTGTGTAAGTGTTGCTAGTGCTACAGATGCACTTCATTTTGCATTACTAGCTCACAACATAGGTTTTGAAGACGAAGTGTTAGTAACTGATTTTAGTTGGATAAGCAGTAGTGCTGTTGTGAGTCTAGTTGGAGCTACTCCTGTTTTTTGCGATATAGATCTTGATAGCTACCATATGTCTATTGAGAGTATAAAACGTATGTATTCGGATAAGGTAAAAGCAATTATATATCCACACTTGTTTGGTAACATGACTGATACTTCTGAAATTAGACAATTTTGTAAGGAAAATAATATTTTGTTTATTGAAGATGCTGCACAAAGTCTTGGTAGTAGTTTGCACGGTAATAAAGCAGGCACTATCGGCGATATAAGTGTGTATAGTTTCAACAGTAACAAAGTTATAGCAGGTGTGAATGGCGGTGGAGTAGTGATAACTGATAATGAAGATGTTGCAAAGCGTATAAAGATGATACGTAGACATGGTAAAGACAAAGACTTTAGTATGTTAGGTTACAACAGCCGCATGTATGTGTTAAATGCTTTGATCATAAATCAAAGATTCAAACATGCTGATAGAAATCAAGAGCGTAGACAATCTATAGCAAATACATATAACACTGCCTTTGAAGGCTTACCTTTAATTACACAAAAAATGTCTAACGGTTTGAACCATAATTACCATAAGTATGTTGTGCGTTTTGAAGATAAAGATACTAGAAAGCGTGTTAAAGATGCTTTAAAAGCTTCTATACACTATGAAACACCTTTGAGCCGTAATACTATGTATAATGATATATACTACCGTAGTGACGCTTGTACAGCTAGTAATCATGCTTCTAACACTGTTTTATCGTTACCTATACACGCTTGGCTTAAGGAAGATGAAATACAGCATGTAATAGGTAAAGTAAAAGAAGCCTTACAAGGATAGTATGTCGAACAACTTAGCTAAACATATTACAAAGGGTGGTCCTGGCGATGCTTTTCTAGGAGATGGAAAAGTTGATACTAGTTCTTGGTTTCAAGAATTTCCTTTGTTAGAAGATCAAATTAGAAATCAAGATATATGGTTTTGTAGTGCGCCTTTCCAGTTGTTGTATACTAGTACAAGAGGTGAACTCCAGCCTTGCTCTTGGGCACAGGAAGGACATGGACCGAACATAAAAGATGTAAAGTTGACCGATTATTTCATACACGATGAAATACTAAACAAAATGCGTAAAGAAATGACTACTCCTGGTAGTGATTTAGATACTTGTAAAACAATCTGTAAAAACTGTTTGTACCAAGAAGCAGAATATGGAAGATCTAGACGGCAAGCATCACTTAAAATACAAACCAACGACAAAGGAATATGGCCTGGTATTAGAAATGCAGTTGATGTATACAAAAAAACAGGCAAAGGTAGAATTACAGAAAGAATATTTGAAGTACAAGTAAAGGCGTTTGGCAACCAATGCAATCTTGATTGTTATATGTGTATACCTTATGACTCTAGCACAAGACTTAAGACAATACATTCCAAAGAATTACAGCAAGAAAACATTTTTTCCAAATATGCTAAAACACCTATTCAAAATTTTAAAAAAGATAAACTAGAAAATATAGTTGATCAGATTGTGGCTGTTGCTCCTTATATACGTAACCTCAAGTTTATTGGCGGCGAACCTCTTGTAATGAAACAGTTTTATGATTTATTAGAAAAAATAGTTGCTACAGGATATGCTGATGGTATGTTTGTAAAATATCAAACAAACATGACTGTGCTTGAATTTGAAAAAATAAAACTTACAAAGTTTATTCCAGAATTTGAATTATTTGAATTTACTATATCACTTGATGGAATGGGAAAATGGAACGATTATATTAGACGTAGATCTAGTTGGGAAAATATTTCAGGAAACATTGATACGGTATTGAAATATCCAAATGTTAGAGTAAATATAAATGGAACAATTTCTTTTTTAAGTGTGTTAAGATTTTATAAACTGATAGAATGGTTTGAACAAAATGATCATAGACTTGAACAAGTAAATTGGTCAAACATAAGAGGACCAGCTAAACTATGTGCAAATGTGTTACCTGAAAAAATAAAACAAAAACTTATTCCATTGTATAGTAACTTTCCTGACATAGTGAATGTGCTTAAACAAAATTCAGGTGGATTGGATTATAAGGACACTCTTAAATATTTGTTAATGATAGATAATCATTACAGAGGCACAAAATGGGAAATGGAACTGTTTGATGTGTTTCCAGAACTAGAGGAGTTTTACAATGAGTAAAATGGAGAAAAGACTTTTAAAGCTATTGGATAGTAGAAAGCATGTTTGGGGATTTGATACTGAAAAAATTCCAGAACAAAGTTTAGTAAATGAATGCTTAACTAAGGCTTGGAAGGTTACACCATCAAAAAATAATTTTATGCCTTATCATGTAAACGTAATAGGTCCTGGTCCTGAAAACCAAATACTAAAAGATAAGATACATGGGCTATCAAGACTAAACAAGAGAAGAACAAATGTAAGACATAACGTGAATAATATCGAAAATTACGATGAAGAAGGAAATAATCCTAATTTTTTATTTTATAATACCGCTCCTTATATATTAGTTTTTAGTCAAAGAGTAGCAGAGCCTAATCCATACATTGCTAATGCTATAATTGAACAAAACGATATTTATGAACAGATGCATGCTAGTATGTTTGGAAATTTTCAAACAACCGCCGCAGTTGAAATAGGCATGTTTATGCAAAATGCTACTGCTTTTCTATTAGAGCAAGGAATAGATACAACGTATATAAAATGCTACCCAGCAGAATTAGACGCATGGAAAGATTTTCCTTTTGTAGAAGGACCTGTAATGCTATTAGCAGGATTAGGATATTGTAAAACATCAAGAAGAGATGGCATGAGCGAAGCAGATAAAAAAATTGATTACAAACCAGAACCAGAAGAGATAATAAGGTTTAGATAAAAATGGAATTAAAACAATTAGTATTATTAATAGATTTTCATGGACATCCTGTATTAGATCCAAACGATCATGATAATAATCTACGTTATGCACATTTAAGAGAAATGATGTTTAGACATAAAGGAGAATGGATTGTTATGTCAGACCAACATCCTAAGGATCCAGCTATTAATGAAATACGGAAATTGGTAAAAATTGAGGGTAAAAATCCTTGGATAGATATAGACTATAATGAGCAAGAGGAACAATGTCCTCCTCCTGTACAATTAATAGAAAAAGTAAAAAGGGAAACGGATCAACCTTTTGTAAAGAATAACATTATAATTGGTGGTTGTAATACAGCAGGATGTGTGTTATTCTCAAGATCTTATTCTGCAATCGCCTGGGCCAAACTTGGATGGCATGTCAAAATACACTTACCATTGTGTGCAGACTATCAAAAATATGGAACTACTGCGGCAGAACGTAACAATTTTGCTTTTGCCCAAATGTACCAGACTATTGTCGATGAAGGACTACATAATAATATTACAATGACTGCTGGTCGTACTCATTTATACAACATTAAAAAGGTTTAAATTATGAAAATTACACACAGTGATCAAACTATAGATTTATTTGCAACAGAAATACCTGAGATTTGTCCTATTAGTTTATCAGGAGGTTTAGATTCAGCAAGCCTAATGTATCTAGTATCGAGTCATTTTCCGCAAGTTCAAATTATTCCTTATACAGTAAGAGACTTAAATGCACCTTTAGACGCAGATGCCGCTGCTGACATTATAAAATGGTTCCAAGAAAAATTTCCTAACAACAATATACCTGATATAGAAATATATGAATTTAATGATCGCACAGAAGATTTTGTTACATACGCTGAGTGTGATGCCACTATTGAAAAATACCCTCAATTTAAAGGAATGCGTAGAACGCAAGTATCAAAAATAATACAGCTTGATAGAATATCATGGAATTTAATGAAACGTTTTCCGGGTGCTATAAGACTAGATGGAATGACACGCAATCCGCCTGCAGAAGAAATGAAAGAAGGAAATTTTTGGGATAAAGCAGAAAGGCGTAGAGATAAAGAATTAGATGATGTAGAAACATACAGACCAAATAGACACAATCCTCCTTTGGGTATATACCAACCATATGCAAATGTAGATAAAAAGTTTGTAGCAGGAGTATATATAGAAAATGGTTTAATGGACGATTTATTTCCTATGACAAGATCATGTGTTGGCACAAGATCACAAACTGAAAACTTTACTAAAGAATGTGGAAAATGTTTTTGGTGTCATGAAAAAGCATGGGCATTTGACTGGGATGTAGATGCACTACCTATCAATTGGTCTGAGCCTCCACCGCATCTTACAAAAGGTGGTCCGGGAGATAAAAGCAAACCCGGTAAAATAAGTACAGCAACATGGTTTAACACAATGGACGAAACCGGAAAAAAAAAAGCAAGGGAAAAAGATAGTATTGTAAGCCTTGCAAAATCTCAAGAAATATTTTTTTGTGATATTCCATTTAATCAAATCTATTCAGAAATAGATGGCAATTACCAAGCATGCTGTTTTGCTAGAAAAAGTGGTGTAATGGTAGACGAAGTTTCTTTAGAAGATTGGATGGAAAACAGTGAGTACATGAATTCAATTAGGAAAGAAATGATTACTCCTGGATCCGACCTTAAGGCTGTAAAAAACTATTGTGAAAGATGTGTATCAGACGAAGAAAGGTATGGACGAAGTAGACGCACTAATTGTCTAAAAATACACACAAATGATCCACCTTTCTGGAACAAGATAGAATCCAAAGTTAGTAAATTTAGAAAGACTGGCAAATTTTATATACGTAATTCTAAATATACTGATTTACATGGTTTGCCTGCTGAGCCTAGTGAACGTATATTTGAAGTACAATTAAAAATTTATGGATCTGAATGTAACCTAGATTGTTATATGTGTGATTACTCTAACTCGACAACACGTATGAAGAGTATGGAAAAAGGTGTAATTACTCCTGAAATTTGGGGATCAGAATATGCACATAAACCAGATGGATTTTTCAAAGATGTATTGAGAGATAAAACAAAAGGTAATATTGAACAAATTATAGAACTAGCACCTTACACAAGAAGTATAAAACTTATAGGTGGTGAACCTTTGATTATGAAAAAACAATACGAAATGCTTAACGCCCTAGTAGAAGGTGGCCATGCTGACAAAATTAGATTAAAATACCAAACTAATCTCACAGAAACAAAAGCCGGTAAACATAATCTGTTAAAGTATATTCCAAAGTTTGACCATGTTGCTGTAGTAGCATCTGTAGATGGCGTTGGTGAAACAATTGAATACATGCGTAGACGTACTGATTGGAATAAAGTTGTAAAAAATATTGAACTGTGTAATCAATATGATAATGCTGTAGTAGATTTTAACGGTTTGATATCATTTCTAAGTGTGTTGCGTTTTTATGAAGTAATAGATTGGTGTAAAGAAAATCCAGTAATTGATCAACTTAACTGGGCTATGCTAGAATATCCATATCCATTACGCCCCAATAATTTACCTAAACCAATTAAAGATGAACTTATTCCTAAGTACAAAGACTGGCCGGATATTGTTGCTATACTTGAAAAACCAGCTGATCCAAATGTTGACCTTCAAGATATTTTTGAATATTTGATACTACAAGATCTATACTATAAAGGAACCAAATGGGAAATGAATTTGTTTGATGTATTTCCTGAGCTAGAACCTTATTACAAACCAAGGAAGATGACAAAACAAAGAACACGTACGATTGCATCTTGGAACAAGCAACAGATTGAATCTGATGCTGAAGAAATTTTAATGTAAATAAGTTTATTATTGACAAGCATTATCAATTATGTTAAATTATAATTAAACTTTGGAAAAAGGAACAAAAAGGTTTATGACTCCTACACTTAAAGAGTTAAAAGGATCTGAGTACAGGACTGTAGATTTTTATCTATCGAAAAGTTGCAACAAAAGTTGTCATTACTGTACTGCTTGGACTCTACAAATGAGAAATTTAAATGTAGACATGGATTTAGTTCGTACAATTTTACAGGGCTTATCACCTTATAAAACAAGAATTTGTTTGTTAGGTGGCGAACCTGGTCTTACCAAAAACTTAGACGAAGTAATAGCCGAAATAAAAAGTCATGATAATTTAATTCCGCAAGTACTGTCAAATAGTTTAGTCCGTAAATTTTATCCTCATATATTAGAAGATAGAGATATAATTTATATTGAACATCTTGTGCTAGACTTTTATGAAGATAAGATTGAAAAATTAGGTAATTATCCTTTTCTTCCAAAAAATGATTTAAATAACTACAATTTGATTATTGAGACACCAGGATATTTTAAATATAGAGACATGTTTGATTTATCAGAAATAGATCACGAAAACACAGAATTCAAAGAATATAATTCAAGATCTCCAGACTTTTTTACAGATCATGAGTTAGTTCAAGCATCTGAATTTGAAAGACGTGTTTGTGCAAAATTTCCTCAAGTGCCTGTGTTTGATTTTGAAATACGTAAAATTAGACATTGTAGTAGAAAAGCGATTAACGGTTCTCGTGAATTTGACATTACAGTAGATAATATTACAAAAATGATGAATTATGATCTATTTGAATTTGAAAAATATTGCACAAAATGTATGGACATTATTCCTAAACGTCCAAAAATGCGTAGAGATGAAATTGCAGGTAGGATTGCAAACGAAATAAACCTTTTAGATGTAATGGCTTAATTTATGGATATTTTGGCAGTAGCAGTAAACATTCACGATCACAACACTTATGATGGTAAAGTGCATTTTCTTGCTGAGAGATACACAAGAGAAAAACATAATTTAAATAGGGAAAATCCGCATGACCCTACTCCTAGTAGAATATTTTATAAATCACATATAGAACCTGGTTACCAAGATGCCAATAAGATGTTTGCATTTACTGTAAGCAATTTAGGACAAGAATTTGTAATTGACTACTTACAAAATACACTTAAAGACAAAAGTTTCTTAGAATTTTATCCTACAAAGTTATGGGACTATTACAAAACAAAAGATTATTATTACATAGATCATCATCAAAGTCATGCGGCATATGCATTTTTAAGTAGTGGATTTAAAGAAAGCGATATTCTTGCTATAGATGGCAGAGGGTGGCAATTTAATTGTGTTTTTATAGACAAAGATGGCAATATAAAAGATATAAGTGACAAAGTTTCAATAGGTGGATTATGGAATAGAATTTCTCAAGATTTAGGATTTGGTTATCTTGGTGCTGGTAAGACTATGGGTCTTGCAGGATATGGAAAATTTAATTTTGATGTATATGAAATGGTTCACAAATATTTAAAAGATCCTAACCATAAACTACCACGGGGAAGTAGAGATATTTTAGAAAAAGTATCTCGAGAAGATATTGCATTTACATTACAAAAATATACAGTTGACTTAATAAAAAAATATGTATATCCTTTAAAAACTTGTGATAATATTTGTATTGCAGGTGGTGTAGCATATAATGGATATATGAATGAAGAATTTACAAAACATTATACTAACGTGCATGTACCGCCTGCCGCTGGCGATGAAGGGCAAGCATTAGGAACATATATGCATGCAGATTTTGTATTAAACAAAAATGTTCATGTACCTACTGTATATGCAGGAAAAAATCATATTGTAGATGAAAAAATATTCCAAGGATTATCGTATGAAAAACTTCCTTTCGAAGAAATATGTACACAAGTTGCAGAGGCTATAGATAACGGCCAAATAGTAGGATGGTATCAAGGATGTAGCGAAAGCGGTAATAGAGCTTTAGGCAACAGAAGCATATTAGCAGATCCAAGGGCAGATTATGTGCAAAAACAAATTAACGACACAATAAAATTACGTGAAGACTTTAGACCATTTGCACCAAGTGTTCTGGAAGAACACTATCAAGATTACTTTGACACTAATCAATCAAGTCCGTATATGAGTAGAATTATGCCTGTAAAGTCTGATAAGATACCAGGTGTAACACATGTAGACGGAACAGCAAGGATACAAACAGTAAACAGAAAATTTAATCAGAGATATTACGATGTTATTGATGCATTTTTTAAGTTGACAGGCATACCTATGTTACTGAATACAAGTTTCAATTGCCAAGAACCGATTGTAGAAACTCCACAAGATGCAATAAACACATTTAACAAATGTGGGTTAAGTGTTCTTGTAATAGATGATTATATTGTGAGAAAATAATGTTAGATAAAGAAAATTTAAAATTTGTAAAGAATATACTAAGTGTTACAAATAAAAATGTTGAGGTGGATAAAGTTGATAAGATAATGACTTGTGCAAGGGACGAAGATTATTCATTGTTCTTTGATATCATACTTGACTGTCTTAATAACGATCCAATATTTAAAATTAAATACTTACGTATACTGCACAGCATCAAAGATAACAATCAGTATGAACTTTTTAAAGACATAATAGGTATTAAAGATAGTGAAAAAACAATACTTGAACTAGAAAAAATATTACCTATAATTAAATCAATCAATGATCAAAATGAATTAGATTTTTTTAGTTCTGTACTTTCTGTAACAAATCCTACAGTGAATATAAAAACTTTATGTAATATTCTAAAAACAGTTAGAGATCAATCAGAAAATAGACAAGACATATTTGATAGTTTTAGTGACAACCAAATAGCATCAAAAACAGCATTACTTAAAAAACTTTTTACATTAGATTTTTTAAATAAACACAGCAATGTTGTAATTTGGGGTAGTTGGTATGGAAGTATACTTATTCCTCAACTAACAAATCATGTGAATAAAATTGTTTGTATGGACATTGATGAAAAGCCTCTAAATATTGCAAAGAATAAATTTTTTACACACTATAAAAATATAGACTATGTCAGCGGAGATGTATTTGAACACTATAGAGACATATATCAAAAAGTAAACTTAATTATAAACACATCATGTGAACATATGAAGCCGATGAAGGACTGGCCTTGGTTTAGATTTAGTTCAATGGCAACAGATGCTGTACATCCTAAAGGTTATGCTGATGACAAACCTCATAGGCGTAAAATATATCAATCGGCAAAATTATCAAGCGACTGCTATTTTGCTTTCCAATCAAACAATATGTTTGATATAGAAGGACACGTTAATTGTGTGAATAGTATGGATCAATTTAAGGAACAACTTCCGGAACGTGCTGAGGTACTTATTGAAGAAGAAGTAGCTGACACTCGCGGCATAAGGTATATGCTAATTGGAAAATTTAAAAGTTTAATATAGTATAGGCTTGTTCTGCAATATCAGCATGTGCTAATACACCAGGATGCATGCCATCTGCTCCAAAATCATTTAATAAATTTAAATTTTTTACAGGTGTTGAAAACCAATTAGGAATGCTATTTACTTCCGATGACATTGCTTTTTCGTCTCTACTAAAAGTAAAGTTAAAAACTTTTATGCCTTTACTTAGCAAATATCTATAAGTATGATCGATAGCTACATATGTTTCATTTTGTGCATTAAAGTCATTAAAAAAATATCTATAAAATATTCTATTTAATTCTCTTCGAGCTGGAGGATTTCCTTTTCTTTTCTCTGTATAACTAGGCATATACTGATTATGATTGTAATCGTTGATTAAAACACAACTTCTATCATGATGTGTCCATAACACAACTACTGTATCATTTTTGGTTATGTCTGCACCTAATATACAATGCTGAATTTCTTTGTTTGATGCACCACATACTGCATGATTAACACACTCTAAAGATAACTTTTGGGCAAGTAGGTATGGCCAAGAAAATTTGCTAGGAGGTGGCATTGGAATTCCACATAAACAATCAGGTAATGATTCGCCATATGTGTGGCTACATCCGTATGCTAAAAGTCTTTTCATATTCTTTTCTTAACCAATCAAAATCGTTTATTAGCCTAAGGTTAGCCCTGCTAGAAAGGCCAAACTCCATACCAGCGGTAGCGCCTTCCAAAGCATATTTGCCAAATGGTCTATCGTGTCCCACGGTTGTCCAAGTTTTAAGTCTTTCATCTGTTTCTCCTTGTTGTTGTCTATCTATTGTTTTACTTGCTAACTTTGCACATTCTCTAAAAGCACTACGCCATGTACTAAATTTATCTGTGTTAAAACATGTAATGTTACTAATTTGTTCAACTATACAGAAGTTTTGACTTATACTTGTTGTCATATCATTTGTATTTTTATCTATCTCTAATACTAATTTTCTCGGTAGTAATTTAATACCACCATAACCGTATATAAGATTATTTATTGGATTGATACTTTGCCAAACATACACAGTGTCGTCTGAAATTTTTAAATTGTGTTTTAAATTTACATCAAAGCTAAAAGTATCTAACAAGTCTGCATCTCCATCTATTACGTAAAACATATTTGTATCACAAAGTTCTGCGGCTTTTATATGTGCATTATGTATACCTTTTACGCCATGAACACGTTTTATAAAAGGAATTTGTTTTTTTAGTTTATTAAAACGCTGTTCACAGTCAGGTTCTTTATAACTTACAAATACTATATCAAACATTTACAAAAGCCCATTCATCAAAATAAGGATAAAATTCAGGAAATGTTTTTTTAAAATTAGTACCTCTTCTTTTATCATATTCTGTAATATACTCAATAAAATTATATCTTGTTAGAGCTAATTCATCAGGATCTGCCATATCTTGAAGTTCACATATATTGTCGTATATTCTGTTTAACTTTCTATTTTCAACTACAAGATCTAATTCACCTGTTGCTTTATCTAAATAGTAATCTAAAAGTTTTCTTGGAGTAATACGCATGTCTAAAAATTTAGGATTTCTAACATATGCAAAATCCATAGATATTACAGCTTTGGTTGACCTTCTTATTTTATTAATATCAGATATCATTAAATGTAAAGAAGTAATACTTAAAACATTAACTGCACACATAATACTCAATTTTATATTTGGTGAACGTTTTAACAATTTCCTTATGTTGTTTAACCATAACTCGTAATTCATTCCAAAACGAATATAGTCGTTTTGAATTCCTTTTGCCTCTGCACTAGTAAAAATTGTAATCTCTTTTATAGATTTAGTATCTAGCAATAAATTTAATTTTTTTGTAAAAATTTTCCAAATTTTACCAGGTGGACAAGCATTTGTGTTTATAGCAAATTTTAATTGAGGTTGCGGATTCTCTAGCAAATAATCTATTACCTTTGTTGTATGCTTGCTCAGTAATGGTTCTCCACCGGTAATACGAAAATGATGCATATGTTTTACAGCTTCGGGAAACCATTTCCAGAATGCTTCTATATAAGGATTATGTTCTCTTTCTAAATATTGTACTTCATTAGGATTAATAAAACCAAACTCTCTAAAGTTGCCTTTATAATCTATATATTTGTATGATCCTTTTTGTTTTACTTCTTCTGTCCATTTACTACTAAATGCAGGTCCACAGTATGCACATTTAAAATTACAAATATTACTAAAACTTACTTCGACATATTTAGGGTATATATTTTCCGTGCCATTTGAATTAATTATTTCTTCTAAGTAAGGCAGACTCCAGGAGGTAATGCTTTTTGTAACTCTATCGCTAAAGTGGTCACTGTGATCTTCTATACGCCAACAGTAATCACATTCAACAGGTCTTTCTCCGTTGAGCATTTCTTGTCTACGTTCTTTTTTAAATTCAGTGTTGTGTAATGCACCTGGATCTTTTTCTAGTTCATCAAGTTTTATCTTATGTGCACCAACATGATGACAACTGTGAGTGATACCACTACCTAAATGAGTTGTTACCTGAGTCCATTTTGCAAGACAAAAACCAGGGCCTTTAGAATCTAACTTGTCTTTGAGAAATTGCAGATTATTAGGGTCATGAATATCAATCCTATTATCTAAAAATCGATTAAAATCTTTGTTCACCTAACTCTCCTAGAAGGAGGAACATATACTGTTTTAAAAAATTTACTTTGTTCCTTATCTAGTGCCGCTGTACTTATAGGTAGTCCTTGGTCTTGTAACACTTTGCCATATTCAGCAATCATTTGTTCTACTGAATTGTGTTTAATTTTTTCCCAATATTCATTAAGCCATTTAAAATCTCTTGTTACAGAATGATCCCAATCTGTAGCTAATATCTTTTGGCAGCCATCTCTAGCACCCATAATCGTATACAACCCATTGTTGACATCTGCACCAACATTTAACCAAATAAGTAATCTATGGTAATTTTGCCACCAGGTGTTATTTTCAAGATCTTCTACTTTGGTGCCTCTATTTAGTGACATCTTTACACCTTCTCTAAAACCTGCTCTCCATGCCTGATGTGGTGTAGAACTTATTATGCTTGTAGAATAGTTTTCATTAAGTTGATAGTAATTATCAAAATAACAAAACTCTATAAGTGTATCATCTGACCCATCTGTATTTTCATGTGTTTTCATATTAGCAACAAAGTCTTTGGTCCACATCTTTAAACTTCCGTTGCCGTATTTCAAACCGTTTACATCGATATTACCACACCAACTAAACTGATAATCATCATCTACACCTAATATATCTAGATCTAACACTACGTTTAAAAAGTTTTGATCTATTACAGTATCACCATCTACAGTAACAAAGTGTTTTGTTTCTGACAAGTCTGCACAGGCTTTGTGTGCGGCATCTGAGCCTTCTACTCCATGCACTCTTTTAGCATAAGGCACTTTAGTAAGTAAATCTGCATAATTTTTTTCTGCATTAGGTTCATCATATGAAAGAAAAACAATATCACAGTCTTGTACTTTTATTTTATTCAATTGTTTCTCCTATAAAATGATAGTAGCTTTGTATATCAGGTTGTGTAATTATTCTACAATCATCATAATACTTTGTGTCAAATGTTAAAGGTTTTGCAAAAAAATCCTCATATTTACATTCTAAAGTACAAAATAATTTATTAGCATTATTTAAGTGGGTCACAAAAAATTTTTTGTATGTCTGGGGAGGTGGTAATTTATCTTCATCAAAAGTATGCGTAATACTAAAATTTTTAAGTGTTTTATTCTGTATCACGTATATACTGTTTTTGTGTGTATGATCTGTGCGTGGTACAGTAAAAATATTTGCAGTTATATATTCTTTATTATCTTTTTTTTCTAAAACATAATCATCTTTTTTCACAACAATATAATCATCTATATTTTCTATAGATTCTGCAAACTTATTAAACATTTCCGAACTTATTTTTAAATACTGCAATATATTGTCCGGCTCATTTGTAATTTTTAAAACTTTGCCTGTAGTATCAAAACCAACATATAACATTATTTTAAATACTCCAATAATTCATCTGTCAAAAATTCATCTTCTACATAATGTAAGACACCCCTTTGAGTAAAATTTCCTAAGTAAATATAATCATCTAAGTATATATCAAGATAATCAGTCCATTTTTCTGGAATATTTTGCCAATGTTGTGCGTGTGGTTTCATGTGTGTGAAAGAAAGCGGGGAATCAAGATTAGGTAAATTTAATAATTTATATGCTATTGCACAATTCAAATCAAAACTTTGCCATTTTTGTTTTTTCTTAGGAGCAAACCTTTTGTAAAACTCCTGCCAATTTTTCGATATCATTTCTACAAGAATAAAAAATTCTTTCGCAACGTCACATTTTTTAAAATAATACAATCCACTATACAAATTAGGCAAATTATTTGCAACAAATGTTTTTCTATAGTAATTAGTAGTCACTAAATCTTTTCTATAGGTTAACACATTAGTTGTAAATGCAACTGAATGTTCGTTGCATTTATACCACCAATCTCTAATATCGTCCAAGATCAGCATGTCTGCATCCATTACAATGGTATTTTCATAGGGTGTTAAATGGTATACTTTCCATCTATTTTCAATTTTCCAATCACTATTTTTTGCAAGATTGCCCCAAGGAATAGGAATAATATTATCAAATACGTTTCTATACTCATTTGGTACATCGTCATCGGTTATTAAACTAACTTGTTGATTAATATTATTTTTGTGAATACTACATGCAAGTCCATATGCTTGTCTTACATAATCTGTTTTATGATTATTTTCAGCTAATATACAAAATCCATTATTCATTCGCAAAATCCTTATCTATTTGCCTATCCAAACTGAATTTATTCATAACATGTAGATCCGATCCTGTCAAACTTGCTACTATTTCTTTTTCTCCGTTTTTCAAAAGTAAAGTCATTTTATCATGTTTGATATCTACTAAATTATCTCTGTCAGTAATCATATACAGCGTTGGAATAATTTTTGGCCATAATTCTGTCTGATGGTTACTTAATATGTGTAATGCAATACTAAATGCAAAATCATTTCTATAGGTTTTGGAAACAAAATTATACAATAATTTGTAGTAACTCCAATTATCTCTTATGTATTGTACAAGATCAAATAGAATTCTTGTTTTATTAGTTTTTCTAAAATAAAATATTGTAGCCCAATACATTGGTATACTTGTATTGCTTACTAGCAATTCTTCCGAATTATCTCTTGTGGTGTTTAAATCAAATGCGTATCTATTGATCATAAAATCGTGTTGTGTGTTAAAACATTTTAAAATAGCATCACTTGAAACAATAAAATCTGTATCCATTACTATTGTTTTTTCATAAGGTGTAAATTTATAACAAGACACACGAGAGAAGTTCTTCCAAGTTGCATCTATGTAGTCTGAACCATCATAAAATTTTTTTTGTTGTGTTTCAGTAGACTTGCTCGCTGGAAGCACATGATCTATATATTTTTTATGAAAAGGATATTTTTTTATTTGATTAGGTGTGTCAGTAACAAGTGTAACATTCAGATTTGTAAACTCTTTTATGCGTTTTGCACAAAATATTGCTTGTTTTACGTAGTCTAATTGTTCATTATTGTATGCAAAAAGTAACACACCCTCGCTCATAAATCTAATAATCCCTTTACTGTCTTATCTTTTTTAAAATTATTATACTTCATAAGATAATTATTCGTACTTTGAACGTAAATATCGACAATATCATCTATAAATTTTTTTGGATCTTCTATTTCAATCGGAGTATTATTGCTATCAAGTAACACTAAAGGTTTATCTTTACTAAACATAAAATTGCAAAATACAATTAAGTCAGGAGTAACTTCAAATGCACAGCCATTTGTGTAGTGATAGCAAGTATCTTTGTACTGATTCAAAAGTATGTTTTTTTGATTTTGAAGAGTTTGGGAATAGTCTGCAAACTCTATAGCTTTTTCTAATTTAGAATCCATAAAATCCTCCTATAGTAATAATATACAGGAAGTAATTGTAAAAGTCAAGAACTATTGGAGTGTGGCTTGATTTGTATAAGTTGGTGCGGGTAAAGAAACGTTTGAACCAGACGCTCTTAAATGTTGGACATTGCTTGTGGTTGTTCCTGTAACATTCTCATCAGGATTACCGCCTTTATCATCTTGAAAATAAATTCTAAATTGTATTGCACCTGTTTGGCTTCTAGCTTGAACAATATAATCGTTTGCGGCATAGGTTCCTGAACCAGTTTTTCTAAAAATTTGTTGATAGGATCCTGTTAAATCTTGTTGTCCGATTGAAGATCCTGTACCTGACCCTGTTGACGTTGTTTGCGTGTAATTCATTTTGATAGTTCCCATGTTTGATAACATGTTACGCCAGTCAATATTAATAGCACTTGATCCACCTGATTGGCTTGCAGTAAATCTAATTTCGCCACCTGCTTTAAAAAACTGTGTCCTAGCAAGATTTGAACCAAATGAAACTAAAACCCTATGTTCTAAAGTACTATTCCAGCCCGACGTTCTTGAACTACTTATTCCAGGTTCTATTGAAAATTGTCCAGCTCCTATTGAATATATATTAGATTCAACCGTTGTCATAACGTTTTCATAATTTGTTAGATGTGCGGCAAGTATTGTATCGCCTTCGTCTACATCTGTTATAGTAGGGCCAGTACCTTGCTGGTGTGTATATGCTTTTGAAATATCAGTACGTAAATTATCTAATTGATCATCCGTAATTATTTCACCAACTGATACCTGTCCACTTAGTAAGGTTTGCCCATAATCAGTATTCATCACAGTATTGATACGACTTTGAACAGTATTATAATCATTTGCAGTAATTGGGGCATTCACGACTGGCATATAAAAAATCTCCTATTCTATAATTATAATACAAACTGTCATTAAAGTCAACATTTTTTATTATATACGTATATATTTATACTTTTAATACACATTCAATCAATTTTTCCGATTCATCTTCACTTGATTCTAATGCTATGCCAACCATTGCTGTTGCATTTATTGTAGAACAAACACCATCTTCCCATGCATATATAGGTTGCCCTTTTTCTACAACACCTTTAACTCTCACCGGTACACGACCTTTAAGTGCAATATACTGTCCTTCGGCTTCTGAATTCATCATCATTCCTGGATCTGTAGATACCACACCTATACAAATATCACTTGCTTTTGCATGACGTACTTCTGCACCTCCGCCTACTGCAACTGCTGTACCTTCCGGCAATTCTTCTTCTGTTGTATACTTTTCTGCAAGGTCAGCAAAACGTGAGCTTGTTGCAACACCATCAAAAACATTTGCTGTGAGATTGCCGCTTGCATTTCTACATGCAACAGTGTTTGGTAGTGTAGTTGACACAGAAGCTTGTCTATAACTTCCACCATCTACTTGCATAGTATTAGCCTGTGTTGCTGTACCTGTAAATGTTGTTGCAAATACATTATTAAACGCCGCAGTAGACGCACCTAATGTTACAGTTTGTACTGTTGTTCCGTCTCCGGCCAAGCCAGGTAGCACTGCAAGTGTTGCATCTGCTTGTACACGAAGGATGTTTTCTGTTGTACCGCTTAATGGCTTTGCACTAAACTTAATTGTTTTACCTACATCGTTTGCTATGCTTGCTTCGTTATCATTAATAATTTTTATCTTAAGATCACTTGAGTCACCAATAGCAATACCTACATCAGCAAAATTTGTTAATGAAGAAAATGATGCAAGTCCAGTCTGTACATAATTAGAAGCTTCAACACCTCCCAATTTATCAGCGTTTGTTGCAGTACCATGATATCTATGACCAGTAGTTGTTACTCCGTTTGCACTGTTTTGTGTGTTTTTCAGCGTTACTCCACGTCTGACAACATCAAATCCAGTAATAGCATTTTCAGCATCGGTAGAATCTATTGTAAATTCTATTGCACTAATTGTAAATATAACTTCATCATTTACAGTGGCAGCAATTATAGATCTATTAGTTCCACCATCGTCACGCACTGTCTTAGATTGCATTTGAGTTATACCAGATCCTGCATCTTGTGGTCCAATTAAGATAAAATCAGTACCGTTGTAAGCATATAATTGTTCGTTTGCAGTATCCCACCAAAAGTCGCCCGCCTTCAAGCCAGTAGGGGCACTAGCACTGACTTCGGCGCCGCCTGTGGTACGCCATTTAGTTCCATCATAAAATTTTAATTTACTGTTTCCACTATCAAACCACATTTGTCCTGATATAGCTTTTGGCGGAGCATTTGCACCGCTAAAATTTTCTAGTAAAAATACAAAGTTTTCATTTTGTATTTCTCCATAACCTGCATAGTTTTTTCCAACTAGTTTTAGGTCAGTAGTTTGATCTAAAGTACCGTCTTCGACTGTACTCAGTGTTGCATTGTTGTATCTGTTTATCGTATATGCCATGTCTTATAACCCCTAATACATAATGTATTTATTCGTTTACGGTGTATATGTTGTTGTGCTTGTATGCGTCCATGCTCCTCCTGATACAGTAAACACCATTGTGTATCTATTTGGAGAAAGGCTAGCTGAACCGCTTGCCGCAGAAAATGTCACATCTTGTACAACAGATTGTGCATTTACCACATTATTTTTATCTACACTTACTGTAGATTTGCTCATAGCGGCATTTATATCAATACCAGTTACTGATGCTGAACTATAATCAACAGCATGTATTACAGCTTTAGCACCGTTTGTTAGTGTCTTTACACCTGCTGTATACATTGCTGTAAGTAGAGCAATCACATCGTTTACAGGCCCATCTCCTATTCCTGGAGCATTAGGTCCTGTCAACCCTGTAATATCTAAACTAAAAATAATTGGTTCTATCTCAATAGCATTGTCAGTATAACCTTTAGTAGCTACATGATTGTCTGCTGTTGGTGTTGCTACACCTGTAATTTTTTGTGTGTTTACACTAATATCACCACTTGTAGAAATAGATAATCCACTTGAAGATGTAATAGTTGACCCATCTATGTTTATATTATCTACATCTAGCTGTGTTAAAGTACCTACTCTTGTAAGTCCTGTTGCTAGTGTGACTGTGTTATGTAGTTCAGTTTCTGAAAGTTTTTTAACACCTTTAATATGATATGCAGGATTTCCTATTGTATCTGTTTCTGCCAAATCTACATTTTGATTAAATGTCCAAGCAGATGTTGCATTACGCCATAGTATATCTTTAGATCCAGTTTGGCTACTTAAAATTATACCTCCTTGATCAATAGATGCATCTGTAGGTAAGGTACTATCACTAGGAATAGCAAGTTCTAAATTCTTTCCTTCAATACTAAAATTAGACACATCAAGTGCAAGCGTTGTACCTGTAACAGTAAGATTACCTGCTACTTCTAAATTTCCGCTTATTTTTCCGTTTCCTGTGACATCTAAGGATGCTGTAGGATTAGAATTAAAAAAACCAAGATATTGATTTGTAGAATCTATGTATAAAGCACTATTTGTTGCATTGCCAACTCTGATTCGCATATCAATATCAGACCCACCTTGTTGATTTTCAAACACTGTAGTTGTGCCATCTATTTTAATTGTGTGATATTTACTATCACCAACTCCAATTGCAAGACCTCCACTATTTTTAACAAACAAGCTACCTGTCATATTTTGATTTCCAGTGGTAGCTACAAATTTAGTAAAATCGTATTTTGTTCCGGCACCGTCTATTAAGTTTTCAGCAGATTCAGCTGTGCCATTATACTTAAAAGTTTGTCCTGTAGGATTTACAGGATTAAATCCAACTTTAATTAATTGACGCTGGGGTGTTTGTGTATCATTTGTATCAACTGGAAATCCTTGTATTTCAAAATTATTACCTGGACGAAATTCAACACGAGAATGCACTCCTGCAAGTACACCGCCTAAAAATAATTTAAGCACAGTCCTTGTTACGTTTCCATCATCAACAATACTGTCAGCTTCGAAACCTGTTTTACCTTGTTTCTGTGTGTACATTGGCCCTACAAGGACTAAATCTGTTCCATCATAAAAGTATAATCTATTTTTTGCATCATCGATCCACAAGTCGCCCGCTACTAAATTATTCGGCTCTTGATTACTTACTATCGGGCCGCCTGCAACTTTCCAATCACTTCCGTTAAATAATTTTAGTCTTGCGTCTGCTGTATCATACCAAATTTGTCCTTTTAAAGGATTTGTAGGCGCACTTGAGCTACTAAAATTTTCAAGGAGTTTAATATAATTTTCATTTATAAATTCTCCAAATCCTTTGTAATTTCTACCTACTAATGTAATATCTGTGCTTGTTGTGTCAATTGCTCCATCTACAAGTGTGACTAAAAGTGTGCCATCAGTTTTGTTAAGTATATAACTCATTATGCACTCCTGCCTGTGTATATAATATATTTCATAGCCATGTAAGGATTCATTACATCTATAGGATCTCCATTACCTCCATCAAGAACACCACCGCTTGTTAATAGACGTTGACTGTTTTGTTGAGATGCAACATCAAATGTTGATCTTTCTGCACCAGTTGGTACTGTATCTCCAGTGTTAATTTCTCTTACTGCAAAAAACTGTTCACCTGTAGCCGCTCGTAAATCATGTTCGTGTTCAGGTAAATTTTGTATTGTTATAGATTTGGTTTCTGCTCCGCCTACACCGCCTAGTGTATCTGCTGAATTATTAGTTACTCTATTTGCACTCACACCATTCATGTTATCTAAACCTAATGGAAATCTGCCTCTTAAATCAGGAACAGCAAATTTGCCAGATTCAGGACTGTCATTAAAAGAAAATCCTATAGCTTCATATAATTGTTGGTAGTCTGCTATAAGATATTCAGTTCCATCACATAGCAACCAACCTGTAGGTATAGCTACGCCTGCATAAGGTACTACTACTCCGGGTGGATTAACTGCAACAGCTTTTAATAAATTACGTCTTGATATTTTTTTGAGTCCTGTGTCTCCAGATGTTCTATTAATTATTAATTCATCATCCACTTGTGACTCTGTGACATTAGTTTTGTTTGAAATAATTGTATTACTAATACTTGTAGTAAAAGTTTTTGTACTACCGCCTACTTGGCCGTCAAATACAAAATCGTCTGCACTAACATCTCCAGTTAATCTAAATGTAGTGCTACTTGTAAGTTTATCTGCTGATCCTGCTCTACCAGATACTGTACCACTTACATTTCCTGTAAGGTTTCCAATAAATGTTGTTGCATACATAGTTTTGTATTTGTTTAAAGCGGCTCCTATGTTTCTAACATTACTTTGATCAGGTTCAATGTTACGAGTGTTTAACGTGTTTTCAAGTTCTGTTTCCCCGCCAACAAATAAATTTTTTGCTATGCCTACACCACCCTTTATAATTGCACTACCTGTACCTATTGTAGTTGACTGAGTTGTATCATTAATTTTAAGTACACCACTTTGTTGTATGTTACCTGTAACATCCAAAGCTTCTTCCGGTGCTTCATTGTTTATCCCTACTTTTAGATCACTGTCAATTCTTACAACAGTTTTTGATGTGCCTGCATTTCTAACTCTAAGATCTATGTTTGATCCGGCGATTTGATGTTGTATGATACCAGCATTTCCTTCAATACCAATATTCATCTCAGAATTTATACCGTAATTTATACCTGAATTGTTCTGAACATTCAACCCATTTAGTGTTGTGCTTACAATATCACTTCGTAGAAAATTGCCTGCACTTACGTTAACATTATTAACAATAAGAGATTCAGCTTTTTCAGCTGTACCATAAAATTTTGCGGCTCCGTCTCCTGTGATATCTCTGTTAGATAAAGTTACTCCTGGTTTAACAACTGTAAATCCAGGTATAACTGTCTTAGGAGTAAATTCATCTGTTGCAATAATTGCAACAGGTTGTGCATTTACTTCAATTTGTACAATATTGTATACAGCATTATCTGTACCTGTGACAGTTACAGGAATAGGACCTGTGTTTAAGCCATCACTAAATGTTGGTCCTACCAACACCCATCCAGATCCGCTAAACAAATATAATTGTTGATTATCTGTATCTGTCCATAAATCACCTATTTGACTGTTGGCCGCTTCTGGTTCTGTAGTTCCTCGTATTATACCACCTACAGGTACCCAATCTGGTAAATTGTATACCTTAAGTTGCTCTTTGCCCGGAGTACTGTCATACCAAAGTTGTCCTTCTACAGGATTTGAAGGCTGTGTTGCACTAGCAAAATTTTCTAGTAAATGTAAGAAGTTTTCTGCTATAGCTGTACCGTATGCTGTAGTATTCCTGCCAGGAATTTTTAAATCTGTTACTGTGTTAAGGGTGTTATCCTCAATGGTAATAGTGCCTTTGTTGGCCTGGTCTGTATATGCAATAGTATAAGCCATTTATTACCCCTCGTTGAACCCAGTTAAACTTTGAACCCTTACTGTATAATCAATTTGCACCAATCTGTTTAAACTTTTTTGTACAGGATGAAATACAACGTGTGTAAGTAATCTTCCGTTACCATCTTCTGCATATGCTTTTAATCCCAATTCATCAAATACATACAAAGAATTTTGATCTGTAGCAGTGTCAAAAGCATCTTGACCACTAGGTTCGCCGTAGTCTAGTAAACACGTTACTAACACATCTGTATAATTTGTTCCGCTTATATGTCTTGTTTCAATTTTATTACGTACAGGATCTATATTAGACACACTTCTATCATCAACAACTTTCTTAAAAGTTTGATTGTACAAACTTGCGTTTGCTCCTGTGCTGTTTGGAGTAAGATATGTAATTATACCAGTAGGATCTACACTGGTGCCACCATTTCCAAATGCCATTTCATGTATCCATCCATTGCCACTATTCCCTAAACTTTCAGCAAGCGACAAACTAATGTTTTCATAATGAATTGCATTCCGTTTATCTACAATGACTTGGCCACTTTCAGGATCATGTATTTTAATATGTCCTTGTATATATACACCTTGATGTTCGTTTATTTT
>CEUM01015178.1_pt1 | contig 36002 bp, 38 predicted proteins | sample 356421 | NCBI WGS metagenome assembly CEUM01 (sample SAMEA2622716, study PRJEB7988) | marine metagenome | biome: marine biome (ENVO:00000447); feature: surface water layer (ENVO:00002042); material: "saline water (ENVO:00002010), including plankton (ENVO:xxxxxxxx)" | depth 5 m
ATCCTTTTCTTTAATTCAACGACATATTTATCCATAATAGAATCGTTTTTAATATCGTTTAAGTTGTAGTTGTCAAAGTAATCTAAACCTCGTTTTCTATCAAACCTTGCTCTACCACGACTGCGTTTTTCCAAAAATTCTTCATAGCTTTTTATAGCATAATGATTAATGCGTATTTGATTTGACACTGGTGTTCTATCCCAAAAACTTTTTTTGGTAATATTTCCATTAGAATCAATATATCTACCAAAAATGACAGGTCGATGCGCCGAGAAAAACCGTAAAATCAATCTAGGATTAAGAATCACTTTAATATGACGATTAAGTTTCTGGTCGGGAAAAGAATGGTCTTTGAACCGTTCTATAACAAACCCTTTTTCTCTTTTTTTGGCTCCACCACTACCATAAACCAACCAATTTATTTGAACTCCTGAAAACCTACCTAAACTACGCAGATAATCTGGAATAGTTTTGTGTTTGATCGGTACGATAAATTCATCTATATCCAAAAACCCCATATACTTCGTGTGGCGTTTATGCTTTCTCACACAGTTGGCATAAGCCTTAAGTTGCATTTTCTTTCCATGAAAATAACAGTACTTTACTAAATTAGTATCGATATAAGGTTGCAATACCTCACGAGTATTATCGGCACTCTCGTTGTCATAGATAAAGAACTTTTCAACCCCCAACATCTTGTGGTATTCAATCCATTCTTGCAAATAGCGCCCTTCGTTTTTGGCAATTGCACAAAGGGTTAGATAAAACGGATATTTCCTTTTAAACATAAATCTCAAACCGAAATTTTGTTGTTTTTCGATTGTAAATAACAAAAATATATGTTTTAAAGTTTAAACTACGGTTTGAGGTATAAACTTTGGCTAAGAGGGCTTCCCAAATAAACAAAACACGCTTAGATTTAACTTATATTTGTTTAGATGTGTCATAACTAATTGTAGGACCACGCACTTTATGGAAATAGATTTTGTAATTACTTGGGTGGATATGAATGACGCTGAGTGGCAACGTGATTTTGTAAAGTATTCAAACAAAACAGAAAATGAAAAAAACTCTGTTTCCAAGGCACGTTTTCGGGATTACGGCTTATTGAAATTCTGGTTTCGCGGCGTTGAAAAATTTGCCCCTTGGGTACGTAAGATCCATTTTGTGACCTGTGGACAAAAACCTGAATGGTTAGATGAAAATCATCCAAAAATCAATCTCGTTGACCACAAAAATTTTATTCCAGAGCAGTTTTTGCCTAGCTACAACTCCGTCGTTATTGAACGTTATTTGCATAAAATTCCTGATCTGTCAGAGCATTTTGTTTATTTCAATGATGATTTTTACATTATAAATCACCTGGATAAAAGTCGATTTTTTCAAGACGGTTTGCCCTGTGATATTTCCATTTTTCAGTACAACCCAAATTGGTCACAATGGTATATACGCATTAAGAATAACATTAGGCTCATTAATTTGCATTTTGATAAAAAAGAGGTCATGAATCGCTTTCACGATAAGTGGTACAACCCGATTTACGGAAAAAAATTGTGGATGAATTATGTCATGAAGTTTTATTCAAAATTTATAACGTTGCGTACACCTCACAATGCACAACCCTTTTTAAAAAGTATGTTTGAAGATGTGTGGAAACATTGCGAAAAAGAATTAACAGAAACTTCTGCAAACAGATTTCGTAAAGTAACCGATTATACCCCTGAGCTATTTCGTGCTTGGCAGATGTGTAGCGGTAATTTTACGCCTTACAACACCTATAGCGATACCAAAATGTTTGCACTCATGGTACAGCCAAAACAAAAAAAGGCATTACAGGTAATTCGAAACCAATCATACAAACTTATATGTCTAAATGACAATGTTCGTATCCGTAATTACGAAGAGGTTATTGGAAATATTAAAAATGCTTTTGAAAGTATTTTGCCAGTTGAATCGAGTTTTGAACTTTAGTTTACCATGCAAAAACAGCAAATTATTGTTTCCTTAACTTCTTTTCCTCAAGCATTGCCTTTCTGCGTTCAAGCAATAAGGTCTATTTTGGAAGGGTCGGTTCTTCCAGACAAAATAGTGCTTTATTTGACGGCTCAACAGTTTCCAAGTGGTAAAATTCCATCATATCTTGAGGACTTACTAACTTTAAATACATTTTTTGAAGTTAGATTTTACAATCAGGTCATTCGCTCATACACTAAGTTAATTCCCGCCATACAAGATTTTCCAAATGACATTATAATTACGATAGATGACGATGTACGTTATCACAAAAATATGCTAAAGCACTTATTGAGCCGTCACAAGAAATACCCCAATGCGATTATTGGGCATCGTATAAGACGTATAAAATTGAATAAGAGGTACAGAAAATGGAAATGCTATAAGCGTATCAGTCTATTGAGCCGCAGCTTCAAACCAAGCTATAAAAATTTACAAACCGGAGTTGGTGGGGTATTATATCCACCCCATTCGTTATCCGAAGAAATGCTAAAGCCTGATTTGTTTATGCAGTTGGCGCCAACTGTAGACGATATATGGTTTTGGGCTGCAGCAGTTGCAAAGGGAACTAAAATAGCGCCTATACCATTCGGTTATTGGCGTCAACCCGACCTTGGAAAACCCTCAAAGTTTTCTTTAAGAAGCACAAATGTGTTTTCAAATATTGATGTGAATCGTACAGTTTTTGAAAGTATCATAAAAAAATACCCAACAATAAAACAGCGATTTGAAAGTAAATCTTCATCTCAGATTTAAAAGCTGTATACCTCAACTGAGGAAAGAAAATTTACAGTGGTCATTGTAAGATATTTTGAGTGCCACACATGGCTTATTACAAATTTTAAGTAATTCTTTCACTTCTCAAACTCTGATTTTTCAGCAAAGCGGGTGCTTAACCACACTTTTAACTTCATGCGGTCGTTGTCATCAGCATATTCAGTATCATTCATGCAAAAAAATGTGGGGTTAAATTTTTTAAGTTTTTCAAAATGCCGATCTTTTTGAATATGGATATGTAGTGACTCATCATTTGAAACATATTGTAAATGTCCACGTTTCTCAGCTAAAGCAACATAGGAATAAACAATACGCTGGATATCATTTGCACTCCGAAAGTGATTCATTTTCGTAAGATCAATTTCATTTTTGAAAATATGCTCAGCAACACGCAAGCAGTCGCTCTTTAAATAACTATCTAAATTATGATGTGGTAATCCATTATAAAAAACCCCAAATTTTTGTTTCACCAGTTCAGCAGCATTAAATAACGCTTTGCTATATAGCTTGTGAGGCTTTTTGAAAATTTGTTCCCTTAAAAACCAACGAAATCTTCTAAACGGTTTTCGATTAAGACGTATAATAGGGAATCCATCCTTTGCAAAAAAGGTGGTTGGTAAAACCGTTTTGTTAAAAAACATATCATCATTTGATAATAGAAAATGCTCTGATAGATTTGGTATCTTATATAAAAAATGTTCTAGTACGTTTGAGTTAAAACATGGCAAACTTTTTTCCGGCAATATGTCATTTTGATCTATAATTTGGATTTTAGGATTTGAAATGTCGAGCCATTTTGGCTTTTGATTGTCGGTAACAATAAAAACTTTCCTTATCCACGGTGCATATCTCTCAACGGAACGCAAGCTGAATTTTAACTCATCATTGTTGACATAACGACCATTAAAATTTGATGATGAATTTTCCACTTTTCTACCGAAAAAGGCATTGCGCTTTGCCTGCCATTCGGGGTCGTTGCCATCTACCCATAAATAAACCAAATCAATACTAGGAGTATCACTTTTCATTTTCAATTCTTTGTTTGATTATGGTATAATTTTTTATAATTTTTTCGAACGCTTTGCGGTTCAAATCTGTACCTCTTTTGAAATTAGTGGTTTTTAATGATAGTTTTTTTGGTTTATTTAATCCTCGAGGTTTGTTATGTTTTCCTAATGGAAAAGGAAGAATATACGTACCATTAGCAACTGCTGCAGCCCAAAACCATATATCGTCTGTTGTTGGTGCAATTTCTTTAAATATATCAGAACCCATCATTTCCTTGCTCAACGAATTTGGAGGATACAAAACACCTCCAACACCTGTTTGTATATTTTTAAAACTGAAATGAAGCCTGTTTGCAAAAAAATGGTACCAACGATATTTTTTCCATTGACGATAGGGAGCGTTCAGTTTTATCTTTTTGGCTCTATTTGCAATAATAACATCTGGAATTTGTTTATGTAGGTGAAGCAAATCTCGTAACATATTTTTATGATACTTCACATCATCATCAATTGTTACGATTATATCGTTGGGAAAATCTTTCAGTGCTGGAATCAATTTTCGATATGAACGAATATCTTCCTTATAATTCCTAATTTCAAACAACGGATTATTGTTGGCTAAAGCCACTAATTCTAAGGGAATTTTACTGTCTTTGAATTGTGAAAACGTAAGATACAATACCACTTTATCGGGCAAAGTATTGCCTGCTAAAATAGACTTAACCGCATCTTTCGCATAGGGTATTGCAGCTGGAAAAGAAGTTAAGGATACAATTACTTTTTTTTGTTCTAACATATTTTTCATTATCCCTTTTGTTGGGAAATTCCTTTTATAAAGAGGTCACTCTTTTTTTAATGCACATACACAACACGTTCATTGTCATTCGAAATCAATTATGTGTAAACTTTAAAAGTTATTTTGATATTGTAAAAGTATGGTATTTTGTTAGGGTTATAAAAGGGTGTTTAAACCTTTTCGAATTGAAGCTGTTTACTTACATTCGTATCATGATGTCCAAAATCAAATTATCGAATTACCAACGATATATTCAATTCCTACAACAGGAGAACCAACTTTCTTTTTCCGATTATCATGAACTTCACACTTGGAGTGTAACCCATCAAGCTGCATTTTGGGAATCGATTTGCCAATTTTTCACCATATCTTTTGACAAGCCCTATTTATCCGTAATAAGTCTTTCTGAAAATCCTTGGGAAACCACTTGGTTTACGGGGGCGGAGATCAGTTATGCAAAGCATATTTTTTCTCAATTTTCAAATGATCGACCAGCTCTTATTTATCAAAGCGAAACCAATCCATTAACCGAAATAAGTTGGAAAGCTTTATACAACAAAACAGTTCAAATCCAACAACAGCTTCTTGCATTGGGTGTTCAAAAAGGAGATTGTGTAGCGGCTTACTGTGTCAACGCCCCTGAAACGATTGCGGCCTTTTTGGCTGTCAATGGTCTGGGAGCAGTTTGGTCTTCTTGCTCAACTGATTTCGGATCTGATGCCGTTCTTGATCGTTTTTCACAATTACAGTCCAAAGTCCTTTTTGTGCATTCACGGTATACCTACAAAGGGAAACAATTTGATATTAGCCATAGAGTTGCTGCTTTGCAAGAGGGTCTGGTAAACTGTGGGTTTATAGATCTAAGTGAATTAAATTCTTTTGGAGATTCTGATATAGATGACTATGAAATTCATTTGACTCCAGTGTCATTTTCTGATCCGATTTGGGTTTTGTTTTCATCAGGTACAACAGGAAAACCAAAAGCAATTGTTCACGGGACAGGGGCAATGATTCTGGAGCATCAAAAGGCGCTTGGTATTCATCAAGACGTTTGCGAAGGGGATCGATATTTTTGGAATTCTACCACTGGGTGGATGATGTGGAATTATGCCTTATCGAGTTTGTTGTGCGGAGCTACGCTTTGTTTGTACAATGGCGCACCAAATCACCCAAAGGAATCCACACTATGGGATTTTGCCCACCAAGCAAGGATTAATCATTTTGGTCATGGCGCTGTTTATTTTCAGCACCATGCAGACCGATCTTTTTCAGGGATTGAAACACTCGATTTTCAACATCTCAAAACGATTGGCTCGACGGGCTCTCCAATGTCAGCCGATACTTGCCGATCATTACAACATCACTTTCCCAACACGCAGGTGATTTCGTTAAGTGGCGGAACAGACGTTTGTACCGCTTTTATTGGCGGTCACCCCGAAATGAAGGTCATCCCTGGAAAAATCCAATGTAAAATGCTCGGCGCTCCAGTCGAAGTGTGGAACACGCTCGGCGATAAAGTGATCAATCAAGCCGGTGAATTGGTGCTGTCAAAGCCATTTTTGTCTATGCCGATTGGGTTGTGGGGTGATCAGGACAATCGTTTGATGCAAGCGAGCTACTATGGAATGTATCCGCAAGTTTGGAATCATGGTGATTGGGCAACCGAAAATGATTCTGGGAGTTTTGTCATTCATGGACGCTCCGATGCCACTTTAAACCGAAAGGGTGTGCGTATCGGAACTGCAGAGATTTACAATTCGTTAAATACGCGGAAAGATCTAAAAGACGGCCTTGTCATTCATCTCACAAATGACAAACAGGACTACTTGCTTTTGTTTGTTGTGGCACAGGCAGAAATCAATGAAAACGAAATTAGGGCTCAGCTCAGGGAGCAATGCTCTCCGCGACACGTACCTGACCTTATTATTCGTGCCCCAGATATCCCGTATACCTTAAGTGGGAAAAAGGTAGAAATTCCCGTCAAGCGATTATTGATGGGTATACCGCAGTCCGATGCATTGAGCACAGATTCTTTACGAAATCCCGATTCGATCAAGTGGTTTGTTGACTATGCAAAAAGTAACCCCTTTACCTAAAGTGGGGGAGCGCCACTTAAAATCTCTTTTGACACCTTGTCTTCAAATTGCTTAAAATTGCTGTGAAATGCCCTTGCGAGCTTATATGCTTGTTTGTAAAATGCCTTGTCATCTTTCCAAGTTTGCCGAGGACTTAAAATTGAATCAGGGACTCCAGGGCATGTTCTGGGTTGAGCAATGCCAAACACAGAGTGGATATGATAGTCTGTATAGCTGTAGTTTGGATTGAGAAGACCTGTTCGAGCAGCTTCAATCATCGCGCGGGTATGTTGCAAAAGGATGCGATGCCCAACGCCATAGGGACCACCAGTCCATCCCGTATTGATGAGCCAAACAGAAATTTCGTTTTCTTCAATTTTTTTTGCCAAAAGACTCGCATAAGTGCCAGGGTGAAGGGGCATAAATGGAGCGCCAAAGCAAGCGGAAAAAGAGGGTTGTGGTTTTTGAATTCCCTCTTCTGTCCCTCCAATTTTAGCGGTGTAACCAGAAATAAAATGATAGGCGGCCTGATAGGGATTTAGCATGGTAATCGGAGGAAGTACACCAAAGGCATCAGCCGTTAAGAAGAAGATATGCTTGGTTTGCTCTCCGATAGATGGAATTGCGGTATTGCGAATATGATGCAAGGGATAACTAACTCGTGTGTTTTGTGTGAGGGTTGTATCGCTATAATCAACATGCCCGTCTTCATCTATGATGACATTTTCAAGCAAAGCACCTTTTTTGATCGCATCAAAAATATCGGGCTCTTTTTGTCTTGATAAATCGATGACCTTTGCATAACATCCGCCTTCAAAATTAAAGATTTTGTTATCTGGTGTCCATCCATGTTCATCATCCCCAATCAACTGTCGCTTTGCATCTGCGGAAAGTGTTGTTTTTCCTGTTCCAGAAAGTCCAAAAAATAAAGCGGTGGTTCCATCATTGTCCACATTGGCAGAGCAATGCATAGGCAACACATTCTCATTTGTGGGTAAGGTGAAATTCAACACCGAAAAAATAGACTTTTTGATTTCCCCAGTATATCCACTACCACCAATAAGAATGACCTTTTTGGAAAAGTTGACAATCGTGAAATTGGATTGTCTTGTATGGTCAATTTTCGGATCGGCCTGAAAACTAGGAATATTAAGTACAAGCCAGTCGTGTTGAAAGTTTTTCAGCTCCTTTTCGTTGGGTTGAATAAACATATTGCGCACAAAAAGATTGGCCCAAGGGGTCTCATTGAAGATTCGTATGCCAATACGGTATCGTTTGTCAGCACCTGCAAATACATCCCTTGCATACAGGTATTTATTTGTTAAAGACGCCATCATTTTTTTAAAAAGAAAATCAAAGTTTTGAGGTGAGAATGGAATATTGATATTTCCCCACCAAACTCGTTCAGAGGTCATTTGGTCTTTGACAAGATACCGATCTTTTGGGGAACGACCAGTGAATTTCCCTGTCTTTACGATTAGAGCACCACTATTACTAATGATTCCTTGTTTGTTTTCGATTGTTTTTTTGGTGAGTTCATCAGCACTTAACTGATAATAAGCTGATATGATTTGGTCTTGGTTTGCCCAAATCTGTAAAGGTTGGGGGATTGACATTTAAAACATTTTAGTCCAACAATGTTAGACGATCGTTGTTATGTCAAATGTAACAAAAACATTGGGTTTTGTTACAAAACCAATACATGGAATTGGATTACGACCTAAATAATGCTTGAATTTTTTCTTGTTCTTCTTGAGCAAGCTCTGCATCGACGAGGATACGTCCGCTATGCTCATCGGTTATGATTTTTTTCCGAGAGGCGATTTCAAGCTGCACCTGAGGTGGAATCGTAAAGAAAGAACCCGCTGAAGCACCACGCTCAATGGGAACTACGGCCAGACCATTACGGACGGAAGATCGTATTCTTTTGTAGGCAGTGACCAAACGCTCTTCTACTTTCTTTTCAAATTCTGCTGATTTTTTAAGAAGCAAGTCCTCTTCTTTTTGCGTTTCTGCTAAGATGGCGTCGAGTTCTTCTTTTTTATGTTTGAGGTGATTTTCCCTTTCTTCGAGTTTCTCCTCTGCTTGTGCCAACTCTTCTTTCTTTTTTTCGATCAATTCTTTGAGTTGGTTAATCTGTTTATTTGCAAGTTGAATTTCAAGCTCTTGGTACTCAATTTCTTTGTTTAAAGACTCATAAGCGCGATTGTTACGAACATTCTCTTGTTGCTCTCCGTATTTTTTGATCAGCCCTTTTGAAGTTTCAATGGCATTTTTTTTAACCTTGACCTCATCGTCGTAGGCCTTGATTTCTGTATTGGTATTTTCAACTCGTTTGGTTAGTCCGGCGACATCGGCTTCTAAGTCCTCTACTTCAAGAGGGAGTTCACCACGGACACTTCGAATTTTGTCAATTTGTGCGTCGATAAGTTGTAAATCATATAGCGCTCGCAGACGCTCTTCTACAGAAATCTCAGTTTTTTTTGCCATGCTTACAGATATTTTATTGGATTCGTATCTACTTCCGATAAAAGAATCGCAAAATTAGGCAATTTTTCTGTAAGATAGTTAAGGATTAACTTTTTTGTGTGCTGCTCTGTTTCGTAATGCCCAGCGTCTACAACTAAGAAACTTTGATTTCCTTCATAAAAATCGTGATATTTCAGATCTGCAGTTATATAGGCATCTACTTTTTTTCTTTTCGCAGCTTGAATGGCAAAGCTACCAGATCCCCCAAGTACAGCCACGCGACCTATGTTGTTTGTCCCCAACTGACTATGACGTAGGCTAGGAGTTCCGAGGGTTTTTTTGACAAATTTCAAAAATGAACTTGGTTTCATACTTTTTGGCAAGTGTCCAATCATACCCATTCCTAAATTTGGATTGGAATTTTCCAGGGAAGTGATTTCGTAAGCAACCTCCTCATAGGGATGGCTCGACAGCAGCGCTTTTGTGATTTCGGATACGAGATGTTTTTGAAATACCATTTGAATTTGAATCTCGTCTTCGATATGCTGTTCCCCTTTTCTGCCGACATAAGGGGTGCTGTTTTGCGATGGGCGAAAGCTCCCTTTCCCATCGCATGAAAAGCTGCACTTATCGTAATTGCCCAGTTTTCCAGCTCCAGCAGCAAACAATGTGTCTCGAACTTGATCTGCCTTTGATTTTGGAACATAAAAATTCAATTTTTTTATTGTATCCTCCTTTGGCAAAAGAATGGATGTGTTGGTAAGTCCTAATGCTTGACTCAAGCCAAAGCTAACGCCATGTGCTTGATTATCCAAAGCAGTATGAATCGCATAGATTGCCACATCATTTTTGATTGCTTTTCGAACAGCTCTCACCACGTGAGAGTTTCCAGTAAACCTTTTGAGTCCTTTGAACAGAATCGGATGAAAACAAACAATGAGACTGCAATTTCTCTCCATGGCTTCATAAACCACTTCTTCCAAACAATCATGAGTGACGAGTATCCCGCTGACCTCATCATTTGGATTTCCAACTAGTAACCCCACATTGTCAAAATCCTCAGCATAGTGGAGGGGTGCCCATTCTTCGAGAATCTGCGTTATCTGAAAAATCTTCATATTGAACCCAAATATAAATGTTATAATTTTGTTTTATGAATCTTCTGAGGAAGTCTTTGTTTCCGCTTAGTTTATTATATGATGTTGTGACACGGGTTCGCAATGCTGCTTTCGATAAGCAATGGTTGCATCAGAGTCAGTTTGCTGTTCCAACCATAGTGATTGGGAATCTCATCACTGGTGGGAGTGGTAAAACACCTATGATTGCGTATTTGCTCCATCAATTTTCAGATCGTTTTTCTTTTGCGGTATTAAGTCGTGGATATAAACGCAAATCATCTGGGTTTTTTGTCGCAGATGAGACCTCGTCAATCGAAACTTTGGGCGATGAACCCTTTCTGTTGTTTCAAAAGTTTCCGAAGGTTCAATTTGCGGTTTGCAAAAACCGCCCTAATGGCATCCGAGGTTTGCTGCAAAAGTCACCTCAACTGGACGCTATTTTTCTAGATGATGGCTTTCAACATCGCCAGTTAAAACCATCTTTTCAAATCCTTTTGACACCCTTTGAAACGCCTTGGTTTCGGGATTGTGTTTTACCCGCAGGAAATTTGCGAGAGTCCGCTCGTGGTAAAAAACGCGCAGATCTCGTTGTTGTCACTAAATGTCCAGAATTGCTCTCCAAAAAAGAGCGAGAAGATTACACCAATCAGTTGGCGTTGGATCCCGATCAAAATCTCTTTTTCACGAGCATTCAATATGACACAAATGTATGTGGAGCTTCCCAAATGGAACTTAAATCTTTTGTTCAAAGTCCATTTGTTTTGGTCACTGGAATTGCCAATGCCAAACCATTAACAAGCTATCTCGATCAACTTGACGCAAAGTATAAGCATCTGGAGTTTGGTGATCACCATTCGTTTTCACCTTCGGATCGTCAAAATATATTGTCTTCGGGACTGCCAGTCCTTACCACTGAAAAGGACTATGTTCGTTTAAATCCTTATCTAAAGGATGTGCATTACTTGCCCATATCAGTCCGTTTTTTGGCAGATGAGGACCGATTCAAGGACATCATTTCAAATCAAATACGATAAAAAACAAAAGAATGTTTAAGCGATATGTTTGTGTGCTTTATAGGAGGAACGCACAAGTGCACCGCTTTCGACATGTCTAAAGCCGATTTCTTTTCCAAAATCCTCATAAACTTTAAACTGCTCAGGCGTGATAAATTCTTTGACAGGGAGATGTTTTTTGGAGGGTTGGAGATATTGTCCAATTGTCACAATATCAACATTCGCATCTCTTAGGTCGCGCATGGTTTGTTTGACTTCTTCCTCGGTCTCACCTAAACCGAGCATAATCCCAGATTTGGTACGACGAACTCCGGCTTGCTTAAGGTAGCGCAACACTCCTAAACTTTGATCGTATTTGGCTTGGATTCGCACTTCGCGAGTTAATCTGCGAACAGTTTCCATATTGTGTGATACAACCTCGGGCATCACATTGACGATGCGATCGATATGTTTTTCAATCCCTTGAAAATCAGGAATCAAAGTTTCCATCGTAGTTTCTGGATTCAATCTGCGGACTGCTTGCACCGTTTCTGCCCAGAGTATTGAGCCCATGTCAGGCAAGTCATCTCGATCAACAGAAGTGAGTACCGCATGCTTGATTTTCATAATTTTGATAGATCGTGCAACTTTTTCTGGTTCTGCCCAGTCCACCGTTTCGGGGCGGCCCGTTTGCACACCACAAAACCCGCATGAACGCGTACAGATATTTCCTAAAATCATAAATGTCGCAGTTCCCTCACCCCAGCACTCACCCATATTGGGACAACTACCCGATGTGCAAATCGTATGGAGATTATATTTATCGACAAGACCTCTGAGTTCAGTGTATTTTTTTCCAGTTGGGAGTTTTACACGGAGCCATTTTGGCTTTGGCGTATGAGCTGTTTTGGATTCTAGAATTTCTGTTTTCATAGACTTGACAAAGATACACTAAATCAAAAAAGTACTCAAGTACCAAATTGTAAATCCTGTCAAAAAAACCAATCCAGCGATTGACCAAACTCTCATCAACCCATTTGGACGATAGTTTTCAGGCATATGCCTTCCGGAGACTAGTAAAAAGTTTATCAACCCATAAAATGGGGCTGTAATAAAAGAAAGAATGGTTGCCAATTGAACAAGTGCTCCCATGTTGGAAAGTAGAAAAAAGAAAACGGCGCAAGTCCCGATTACCAAAACTAAAATCCAAAACAAATAGGAAGACATCACGATTGGTAACTGTAAAATTTGTGCGGTTTTTGCCATTGCTCTGGGGGATGCATCTAAGGTAGTAAGTGTGGTGCTAAACATGGTGGTAAATGCGGCAATCCCAATTATCCAATATGCGCCATTCCCCAAACTACTTGTATATAATGCAATGAGTTGCTGTGCAAAGGCACCGCCGCTACTAGAAAACCCGATTCCTGTGCCGTACATAACCAAAGTACCTAATAGAACAAAGCATACACCAAGAACAATGGTTGTCAAATAGCCTACATTGAAATCGAATAAACTCTGTTTGACCGTTAAGTTTTGCATTCTTTTTTTCTTCTCTAGTGACCATAACGAATGCCAGACCGATATGTCTAAAGGTCCAGGCATCCAACCCATAAAGGCAATCAAAAATGCAAAGCCAGTCGTTGAGGCGGGAAGGACTTGTGTCCACTCAATGTCTTTGGACTGTCCAAATGCTAGAAAAGCAGCGACGAAAGTACTGATGCTCAGCACGATGATAATGACCTTCATGCCTTGATCCAATAACCCATAACGCCCAAAAGACAATAGCGTTGCACAAATCAAAGTGATTACAACACCCCAATACACAATATTGGATGAAATGCCAAAAAGTTCAACTGCCAGTCCAGCAGTTACGATCGTCACCGCAGTTTGGATGGTAAACATGGTTGCGATTGTCAACACAAAATAGGTGACAATCACTCCCTTTCCTAGTTTGGCATATCCAGCTAGTAGACTTTCTCCAGTCGCTAGGGCATAGCGGGGTCCAAATTGAAAAAATGGATACTTGAAGAAGTTGACGAGTAATAATGCCCATAGCAAACCGAGACCAAAGTCAGCCCCTGCACGAGTGGATTGTACCAAGTGAGAAACTCCAATAGCAGCACCAGCAAACAAGAGTCCAGGGCCAAGTTTTTGTAATGTATTCTTCATTTGTCATTAATGATTTCAGCCAACAACTTTTTGGCACGAAGCAAACGAACTTTTACATTGCTCAACGATAGTCCGAGCTGTGTTGCCATTTCTTTATGGCTGAGTTCCTGAAAAAAACGCAGTTGAATTACGTCCCGATAAATGGGTTTAAGCGATCGAACTTGTTGTAGAAGCTTGTCTAGGTTTTGAGATCGTATCAGTTGGTCTTCGGGACCCAAAGTTTTGTCAATTACGTCAAGGCCCACCTCATCAACATCTGTCGATTGATGTAGTCGCGTTTTTTCCTTTCGAATCAAATCGACATGTAAGTTTTTGGCGATTGAGGTAAGCCATGTCGAAAAGGTAAACTCATCATTATAGGTTTCGATTTTATCAAACGCTTTTGAAAAGGCCTGAAGACAGAGGTCTTCGGCATCGTTTTCATTCTCTGTTCGCTTAATCATAAACCCATACAATTCATTCCAATGCAGATCCAGCAACTGACGAAAAGCATGTTGGTCTTGATGCTTTGCAGAATGAACAAGATCAGAAATCGTTTGTTCTTGGTTTTTCACAGAAGTTAAAAATAAGAAATCTAAACGGACTCTTAGTTGTGCTGTGGATGCGGTAGGTCGCAATCTGTTTGCTGCTCGGGCATTTTACCGCACAATCCACAGGGTTTACCATCTTTGTTTAAAAACGGACTTTGACTGGCGCAAGTTCCTGCAAACTCCCCGTCTTTTTTTGCCCAAATTTTAATGGCAATCCCCGCAAATGCAAGTCCGATGAGTATGACACTAAGCAAAAAAAGTTTCATAGGGCAAAGATACGATTAACAGCAGAAATTGACTTCGGGTTGTAAGCGAATAGCAAAACGCTCTTCAACCGTTTGTTGAACTTTCTGGCTAAAGGTCTTGATTTCATGTCCACTGGCACTGCCATAATTAACCAAAACAAGCGCATGGTGTTTGTGTGTACCCACATCCCCCTCTCGCGCTCCTTTAAGCCCGACTTGTTCGATAAGCCATGCTGCAGGGATTTTATAGTTTTGATTTGGTTGGGCGTAATGCGGAATGTCGGGAAATGATGATTTGAGTTGTATAACCTGATCGTGATCCACAATCGGGTTTTTAAAAAAACTTCCAGCATTGCCCAGCTGTTTGGGGTCAGGCAACTTGGTTGTTCGAATACCGATGACAACATCTGCAATGTCTTTTGGGCTTGGCGTGCTGATTCCTTTGGACGTCAGCAAGTGTGCAATGGCTCCATAAGAGGTATTAAGCCGATAATTCTCTTTTTTCAGTCGTAAACTGACATCCGTAATCACCACTTTGTGTTTTAACTCACGTTTAAAAATGGAGTCTCTATACCCAAACTGACAAGCGACCTTGTCATAAGTTTCTACGCTCTGATCTTTTCTATTGACCAGCGTACAGGATTCAAAAACATCTTGCAATTCGACCCCATAAGCACCTATATTTTGAATTGGAGCTGCGCCAACATTTCCCGGGATTAAAGCCAGATTTTCTAGTCCGCCAAATCCCTTTTCAAGAGACCATAATACCAATTCGTGCCAGTTTACTCCTGCACCTGCCTTGATGACGACCTCGTCCCTCTGTTCTTCAGTGATTTCGATGCCAGATATTGCAAGGTGAATGATTGGAGGTTTGGGGGTGTCACAAAACAATGTATTGCTGCCACCACCTAAAATCCAAGCAGAGGCAAAGCGCTGATCTTTGAGTATGGATTGTAAATCTTCAATGGTTTTTGCAACGGCAAATAAGGCAGCTTCTGCGGCTACTCCAAAACTATTATAGGTTTTGAGTGAAACGCCTTGTTCGATCATTGGCTCAATTTTGATGTCAGAGTGTGTGGATAAGCATGCAAGGCACCTTCAAGGATAAGGGCACTTTCTTTGAGCTTTTCTTTGTCGAGCACAAAAGCAATTCGAATCAAAGATTTACCGAGATGACGATCTCCATAAAATCCTGATGCGGGGGCTACCATGACTGTTTTACCGTTGTGGTTGTAAGAAGTCAACAACCATTTTGCAAATTCATCTGTATCCTCAACAGGGAGTTGTGCCAAGCAGTAAAATGCGCCGCGTGGCTTGCTGACAGTGATCCCTGGTACTTGTTGTAAGGCTTGAACCAGTGTATTTCTTCGCTCAAGGTAGGTAGCTGCGACTTCTTGAAGATAACGAAGTGGCTCATCCATAGCAGCTTCGGAGGCATGAAGGCCTAAAGTCGGGGGAGACAGACGAGATTGCGCAAACTTCAGTGCAGCTTCCATAACAGCTTTGTTTTTGGAGACCAAACACCCAATTCTTGCGCCACACATACTGTATCGTTTTGACATGGAGTCCACTAGGATCGCATGCTCTTCAAGACCTGGAATTGTGAGTACCGAATGGTGGATTGCCCCATCATAAACAAATTCTCGATAGACCTCATCGACAATCAAAAAGATATCGTGTTTTTTAACAAGATCAGCCAGATCATTGAGCTCTTTATGGGTATAGACATACCCAGTTGGATTGTTTGGATTGCAAATAAAAATAGCCCTTGTTTTATCATTGATTTTTCCTTCAATTTCATCGATTGACGGCAACGAAAAATGGGCATCAATGGTAGAAGATACAGGGACAACCTTGACACCACAAGCAGCTGCAAAAGTGTCATAATTGGCATAAAAGGGCTCTGGAATAATGAGTTCATCGCCCTCATTGGTAATGCAATCCAAAGTCATGATAATGGCTTCGCTTGCACCTGTGGTAACCAAAATATCTTCTGGTTGAATTACGATATTGTGCTCGGCATAGTAGGTGCACATCTTTTGACGATACGCCAAAGATCCCTCAGATGGGCCATAAGTCAATACCTTTTGGTCAAAGAACTTTATCGCATCTAAAGCTTTAGCGGGTGTTTGAATGTCAGGTTGACCAATATTGAGGTGGATCACCTCAATTCCTTTCGCTTTAGCTTCCTCGGCATATTTCGATAATTTTCGAATGGGTGAGGTGGGAAGATTCATCCCTTTCAACGAAATTTTAGGCATCTGTCAATTTTGACAGCAAAGATGCAAAATTTAGCCCGAATCGACAGGGATGTTAAGCTGAAAAGCTATTCTTCTTCCTCTGGTTCCTCGACAGTGCCCTTGATTTGTAAGGCCACCACTGGCGTTACAGCATTGGAACTAACCGTTATGGTTTTGCGGATTGGACCAACTCGATTGGTGTCGTATTTCACTTCAATCACCTCTTCAACTCCAGGCATAATGGAATCGGTGGGTTTTTTGGGGATTGTACAACCACAGGACGAACGAACCTGAGTAATGTATAAAGGGGATGAGCCCGTATTGGTAAACTTGAATTCACGAACCCCATCAGCTCCTTTTTCAATCGTGCCGTAATCAACCACATCCGACTCGAAAGTGATTTCAGCTTGTGAAAATCCATTGGTATAGCAAAAACACAATAGGATTGCGATAAAAAACTTGGTGAACTTCATGTTTTCTTTCTTTTGGTTAAATATACAAAAATCTATTTCAGATTATCAATGGCTTTTTTTATCAATTGTTCTTAGCTACTTTTGTCATTCAATACGACAACGCATCTTTTCATGGGTTCTCCCAACACATTCAATTCCAATCAAATCGCTGAAAAGTGGTATGCTTATTGGCTAGCAAATCACTATTTTCGTTCTGAGCCCGACTCCCGAAAACCCTACACAATTGTGATTCCTCCACCGAATGTTACAGGCGTTTTGCATATGGGACACATGATGAATAATACATTGCAAGATGTACTTATACGGCGTGCGCGTATGCTTGGCATGAATGCCTGTTGGGTTCCAGGAACTGACCATGCGTCCATTGCTACTGAAGCGAAAGTGGTTCAGAAATTAGCAGATCAAGGTGTGAAAAAAGAAGACTTGACTCGAGAGGAATTTCTCAAGCATGCTTGGGAATGGACCGATGAACATGGCGGGATTATTTTGGAGCAACTCAAAAAACTTGGATGTTCTTGCGATTGGGATCGCACCAAATTCACCCTCGACGAGCCCATGACTGAATCCGTTCTTCGGGTTTTTGTAGACCTTTTTGAGCGTGGGTTGATCTACCGTGGATTCCGAATGGTGAATTGGGATCCAGAAGCCCAAACCACACTTTCTGACGAAGAAGTGATTTATGAAGAAAAACAAGGCAATTTATACCATATTGCTTATCGATTAGTTGATAGCGAGGAGACAGTTACCATTGCCACGACTCGTCCAGAAACGCTAATGGGAGACACGGCTGTAGCAGTTCATCCCAAAGACGAACGCTTTACCCATCTGCATGGCAAAAAAGTTGTGGTTCCGATTGTCAATCGAGAAGTTCCGATTATTACAGACAGCTATGTGGATATGGAGTTTGGCACGGGTTGCTTAAAGGTAACCCCTGCTCACGATGAAAACGATAAAGCATTGGGCGACAAACACAAGCTGGCATTTGTTGATATTTTTAATCCCGATGGAACGCTTAATGCAGAAGGTTTACACTTTGAAGGCAAAGACCGATTTGAAGTTCGAAAACTGATTGTTCAGGAGCTCAAGTCCTCAAAATTGCTATTGCAAACCAAGCTACACATGCACAAAGTTGGCCTCTCTGAAAGAACCAAGGCAGTTGTAGAGCCTAGACTCTCCGATCAATGGTTTTTGAAAATGGAAGATTTGGCCAAACCAGCGCTGACTGCAGTTGAAGACGGAACAATTCGATTGTTTCCCAAAAAATTCATCAATACATATCGCCATTGGATAAATAACATTCGTGATTGGAATATCTCGCGTCAGTTGTGGTGGGGCCAGCAAATTCCTGCCTATTATTACGGATCGGGCAAACAAGATTTTGTGGTTGCCTTAACTCCCAAAGAGGCCCTGAAAAAAGCACGTGAAAAAACCAAAAACCCTTCTCTTGATGCTACAGATTTAACGCAGGATTCAGATGTGCTCGATACATGGTTTTCATCTTGGCTATGGCCAATCTCTGTCTTTGATGGAATTCGATTTCCTGAAAACGATGAAATTCAATATTATTATCCCACACAAGACCTTGTCACAGGGCCTGATATTTTGTTTTTCTGGGTCGCTCGAATGATTATGTCCGGCTATGCTTTTCGCAATCAACAACCTTTTCAAAACGTATATCTGACAGGTCTGGTTCGAGACAGCCAAGGCCGAAAGATGTCCAAACAGTTGGGTAACTCTCCTGATGCATTGGCACTTATCGAAAAATATGGTGCGGATAGCGTTCGCGTTGGCTTGTTATTGAGTTCTGCAGCCGGAAATGATTTGCTTTTCGACGAAGCGCTTTGTCAACAAGGAAAGAATTTTGCCAATAAGATTTGGAATGCTCACCGTTTGACTCAGAGTTGGGATGTTGATGATTCTCTACCGCAGGACCAGACCGCCAAACAGAGTTTGGAATGGTATAGGAGCAAGTTCCAAAATGAGCTTTCTGTGGTGAACGACCACTTCACAAAATACAGGATTTCAGATGCCTTAATGTGTACTTACAAATTGGTGTGGGATGACTTTTGCTCATGGTTATTAGAGTTGATCAAACCCGCTTATGGCAATCCAATCGATGCGCAAACCCATACTGAAGTGATTGAGATTTTTGAAAATAATCTGCGATTACTCCACCCTTTTATGCCGTTTTTGAGTGAAGAACTTTGGCATGATATCGCAGAACGCACAAAAGCGGAGGCCCTAGTTGTGTCTTCATGGCCAACAGAAGCAAAAATTGATAATACGGTCCTTTCGATATTCTCACATACCATGGAAATGGTGACCTCTGTTCGTTCAATTCGAAAACAGAAAAATATCTCCATGAAAGTTCCCATGCAATTGCTTGAGACCTCTTCACAGATGGATTATTACAAAGCGGTGATTTCGAAACTGGCAAATATCGAAAGTTTCGAGCTGGTCAAAGACTTACCCGAGCAAGTACTCTCATTTCGCGTTGGGACTGCTGCCTATTACCTTCCATTTTCTATCGAAAACCCCGAGGAGGAGCTTGCCAAACTTAATCAAGATTTAGATTATCAAAAAGGATTTTTAGCTGGAGTCCAAAAAAAATTGAGCAACACGCGTTTTGTGGATCATGCGCCTGCTCAGGTTGTTGAAATCGAAAGGAAAAAAGAGAAAGACGCCCTAGAAAAAATCAAGCATATCGAACAGCAAATTGCTCAATTAGAGGGCTAATCCATTTGTTTTAATTTCTCCACTAAAGCACTGTAACGGGCTTGCGCCATGTCAATTGATAAGTGCGACACCTGCATGATCGCATTTAGCTTTAAACGCACTCACAATGGGTTGCTTGTTATTTTGCTCATGTCGCATTCCATTTGCAATTTTATAAAAAGCATAAAGGCGCAATAAATCATCCTTGGGGATTTTGGTAAAATTTTCGTTCACCCACTCAATGGCTTCATCAAATACAGTCTTGTCAACAATGATATAACTCATGAAGAACTGATTATGGTTATTCCCCCTTTTACTCGTTCATTCAATCCAACGCTGAGTGGTGTGCCTAGTGGTAGAAACAAGTCGATTCGAGAACCAAATTTAATAAAGCCAGCATCGTGACCTTGAATTGCCTTGTCACCTACTTTCGCATAATTTACGATCCGTCTTGCTACCGCTCCAGCGATTTGCCGATAGAGTATGGAGCCATAGGTTTGATGTTCAATAACAATCGTCGTTCTCTCATTCAGTTCGGATGATTTTGGATGCCATGCCACCAAATATTTCCCAGGGTGATACTTGCTAAATTTGATTTCACCAGTTGCTGGATATCGTGTAACATGAACATTGAGTGGTGACATAAAAATAGAAACTTGAAGTCGTTTGTCTTGAAAATACTCTGGTTCATTGACTTCTTTTATGATCACAATTTTCCCATCGGCAGGCGCAATAATTTGGGTTTCACTCTCGAGGGCTGTTCTTTTTGGATTTCGAAAAAACTGAAGTACTAAAATAAGAAATACCAAAGCCACAATTTGTATTCCTTTTGACATCCAAAGTGAAGAGATGTAATGATCTGCAGAAATTACGACTGCGGCAACAGCTAAAAATGTAATCGTAATTATCCGAAAACCTTCTTTATGAAACATAGCAACTAAAAAATACTAAATAGAGATACACAAAAGGGACTGTAAAAATCAGACTATCAATACGATCATACACACCTCCATGCCCCAACAATATGGTGCCACTGTCTTTTACCCCAGCAGTGCGTTTGCATTGACTCTGTACCAAATCGCCAATAATAGAGGTTATGCTTATAAGAACCCCCATCAATAGCCAAAAAGAAAACGAATAGCTGGTAAAAATCTGATGATTTAAAATAGCTATAACAGGGCTGAATAGAATTGCTGCAATGGCACCTTCAATCGATTTTTTTGGCGACACAGTCCGAAAAAGTGGTGTTTTTCCAAAAAGAGTTCCAAAACTGTAGGCCATTGCATCTGCCCCCCAGATAAAAAATAAAAGTCCAAAAGTGAGATCGATTGTGAAAACAGGCGATTTCACGAAAGAGACTTCGCTAATCACCAACAGCGGAAATAGCAAATGCGCAATGCATAATAGACTGGCCAATAGGGCGTTTGCTTGTATGGTCTTCCGCCGAAACAACAGGATCGTTAATCCCATTTGAAACACATAGGATAAGATGGCAATCTGTAACAGTGGTGTGTTGAAAACCAGCAGACTTGCCGTGCCGAAGCATAGCAGAGTGGTGAGGGCTAGCGATCGGATTTGATAGAGTTTTAACATTTCAAATGCTGCCACAAAAGCAATCACAAACAATAGGATCGGGTATCCCAAGTTCGGGCTATACACCAAGCTGGTTACCCACACAGCAGCATAGGCAATACCGACAAGAGATCGTTCGATGAAACTATGCATTAAAAATCTTCTATAAGAATTAGGTACACATGCTTTATCGGTAACCCATAGGTTAAAAAGGTGTCTTCACCTTCAGTAATATTTTTTCTAAAGTGCTTGATAGAGGTAATATTGATAGGGATGTTTTTTTTGTATTTGTGTTTGATCCCTTTCAAGCCTTCACTCAAAGTGTCTGTGAGTTGTTTTGTCCCAGCGACAATCACAAAATTTTCTGGCAGGTCAATCAGTTTATGATTAGCAATTTGTTCAGCACAGATGATTATACTGCCATCGTGTGCAACTAAAAATTCACAGTCCGTCAAAAAGAACCGAGCATTTAAATTCGTTTTGGTCGGGGTGATGGACGGCCTGATATACCGCTCTTGTAGTTTGGGTCGGAAACAAAGCATTTCACAATCATCCCACCCATTTTCGGCTAGAATATTTTTAAATACGTTGACAGACTCTTTTTTGTCCTCGCAGTAGATGAACTTCCCACCTTGTTCAGTGAACTTTAAAGTAAAAGCTTCTTCTATAGGTGTCTCTTCAGCAGGCATATATTTGCTGCGGATTGTGTCTTCTTGTTTTTCAGTTTTTGAAGACCCTCCAAAGAGAGAGGAAAAGAGACGTTTCAAGGCTTTGTTGTTTGAAACGTTAAAGATAACAAACTATGTGGATTTTGTCGCCTTCTTTGCGGTAGACGATTTGGGTTTCTCCTCAACGATTTCTTCCTTCTCAAATGGACGCTTTCCGAAAATAGTGACTAAATCATCTTTGAAAATCACCTCTTTTTCGAGAAGATGCTTTGCTAACTCAGTAAGTTTCTTTTTATGTTTACGCAATAGTGCCAGTGCTCTTTTGTATTCCCGCTCTACAATTTTCGAAATTTCTTCATCAATTTGCTTCGCTGTTTCCTCGCTGTATGGTTTGGTAAACCCAAACTCATTTTGCCCATTGGCATCGTAATAAGTGATATTTCCAATTTTATCATTCAGCCCATATATCGTTACAATCGCCCGAGCTTGTCTGGTTACCTTTACCAGATCACTAAGGGCACCTGTAGAGATTTTACCAAAAATAATTTCCTCGGCAGCACGACCGCCTAAGGTGGCACACATTTCGTCAAGCATTTGTTCTGTCCGTACAATTTGACGTTCTTCAGGCAAGTACCACGCTGCTCCAAGAGATTGACCTCTTGGTACGATGGTAACCTTTACAAGCGGAGCTGCATGTTCTAGCATCCAACTGACTGTAGCGTGACCTGCTTCGTGAAAGGCAATGGTTTTCTTTTCTGAGGGTGTTATGATCTTACTCTTTTTCTCCAAGCCGCCAACAATTCGATCAACCGCATCGAGGAAGTCTTGTCGATCAACCTTTTTCTTGCTTTTCCGTGCAGCAATAAGAGCCGATTCATTACAGACATTTGCAATATCTGCACCTGAAAACCCAGGGGTTTGTTTGGCTAAAAAGCTCACGTCGAGTTGTTTGTCAACTTTAAGTGGGTTTACATGCACTTTAAAAATTTCTTCGCGCTCACGCAAGTCCGGTAAATCCACATAGATCTGTCGATCAAAACGCCCAGCTCGCATCAGGGCTTTGTCCAGCACATCCGATCGGTTGGTTGCTGCCAACACAATCACATTGGTGTCCGTTCCAAAACCATCCATTTCGGTGAGTAGCTGGTTGAGCGTGTTTTCGCGTTCGTCATTCGAACCCGTCATATTGCTCTTTCCACGGGCTCGGCCGATGGCATCAATTTCATCAATAAAAATGATAGCTGGCGACTTGTCTTTTGCTTGTTTAAACAAGTCGCGAACTCGTGAGGCACCGACACCTACAAACATTTCTACAAAATCTGACCCCGACAACGAGAAAAAGGGAACTTTTGCTTCCCCAGCAACAGCCTTAGCCAAGAGTGTCTTTCCCGTTCCTGGAGGGCCAACAAGCAATGCACCCTTTGGGATTTTACCCCCAAGAACCGTGTATTTACTCGGGTTTTTCAAAAAGTCTACAATTTCTTGTACCTCTTCCTTAGCACCTTCAAGTCCAGCAACATCTTTAAAGGTTACTTTCACATTTGACTTCTCGTCAAAGAGTTTTGCTTTAGACTTTCCGATATTAAATATTTGACCACCTCCACCAGCTCCTCCGCCAGACATTCGACGCATGAGGAAAATCCATACCCCAATAATCAGAATAAGGGGCAGAAAACTCAACATCACATCGAGCCACCGGTTTTCTACGGTTTTAAAATCGTAGTCAAATTCAATTCCATTGCTTTTGGCTTCCTCCAATTTGGTTTGAAAAATTTCGAGGTTACCTACTTCAAACTGGTAGTGAGGCCCCTTCGCGTTTGAGCGGCCTAAAAAATCTGTCGATCGAGCGCTTTTGTGCTTTGAAGTTTGTAAAGCATCGTCTTTAATGGTGACTTGCGCCAAGCTTTTGTTGATCACCAACACACGCTCCACTTCGTCATCATTTAGAAATCGCTCAAATGTAGAGATATTAATGCGCTGGTCGTTGGTCATCCCATCGTTATTGAAGTATGACATGCTGATAAAAAACACTGCAATTAAGCCATACAACCAATAGGCGCTTATGTTTGATTTTTTATTTGGAGTCTTTTCTTTTTTCGCCATTTTTAATAATTAGAAGCAATTTCAGTTAATTTGGCATCGCCCCACAAGGATTCGATGTCGTAATATTCTCGAACAGATTTTTGAAAAATATGAACGACAATATCGATGTAATCCAAAAGCACCCATTCAGATGTTTCAGTTCCTTCAACCTGAAATGGTTTTTCCCGAAGGGATTTACTCACTTGTCTTTGAACAGATCCAGCTAAGGCATTCACTTGTGTATTTGAGCCCCCTGAACAAATGATAAAATATTTGCACACGGTATTTTCAATATCTCTCAGATCTAATATGCGGATGTTTTCACCTTTGATATTTTCAAGGGCATCGACAATTGCAGCGATGAGTTGATCCGTGTTTTCGAGCTTACTCATATAATCAAGATAAAGCAAATCTATTATAAATTCGTGTAATACGAAGTGATATTGCTAGCTTTGTTGCATGCACATAATCAAACTTGATGCCACCGACTCCACTAATGATTACTTGCGCCAAATGATGTTGGATAATACGTTGACAACACCCACTGTTGTTTGGAGTCTGTTTCAAAAAAAAGGAAAAGGACAGCGCGGTCAAGTTTGGACAAGCCCAGCTGGTGAAAACCTGATGTTTTCTCTGTATATCCCAAATCTAAGCCGAAGTGCAGATCAACTTTTTTCAATCCATAAAATCGTTTCTGTTTGTTTGGCAGACTGGCTTTTGTCGCTTCAAATCCCTGATATCTCCGTGAAATGGCCAAACGACATTTTGTCAGGCGATAAAAAATTGGCTGGAATTTTAGTGGAAAGCAGTATGCAAAAGTCAATGACTAAGTCGATCATTATTGGGATGGGAATCAATGTCAATCAAATTCAATTTCCAGAACTCCCCAATGCCTCTTCTATGCGGCTATGCACGGCAAAGACCTATGACCTAAACACCCTCCTTTTGTCTTTCATACCCAAACTTATAGAAGGACTAACTCATCCTGGTAAAGATTGGGATACTGCTTATCATCAATTTCTCTATGGTTTGAACCAAAAGAGACGGTTTATGAATGGCAAACATGAGTTTTATGGAATCATCAGATCGGTTACTCCGGATGGAAAACTTGTACTGGAGACCGAAACTGGTGAGCAACTGTTTGAAGTCAAGGAATTACAGTTTGTGCATATTGTCGATCAATGACTCCATAAATTGGGTTAATGGCTTTTTGACCATCATCGCCATCATGGGGTTAAAATCACCGTCAAATTGCAATTGTACATCGGTTTGTGTTTCCGAGACTTTTGTCAACTGTCCACGTAGTGAAAAAGAGATTTTGTCACTGGAAGATATCAACACGATCGATTCGTTGGGTTGTTTATATCCTATAGTCAGTCCAATTTCAGGCATACCACCAAGTTTAAATCGAAATCGACTATCGTCAATTTTTGTAAAGGCTGCACCCTCTGGCATCAGGCCCTCATAGGTTTCAACACTGGTTAGTTTAGAAAAAAGTTGTTCTGTTGAATGGTCAACACGAGCGATCGAGCTATTGAATTCCATATTGTTAGGGTTTCCATTTTTCGGGCGCCAAACGCCATTTGCGCAACATTTCTTCTTCACTTTTGAGAATAAATCGGTTTTCAGTGGCGAGCGCAATTAAATGCTCGTAATCACTCAATGAATAAACGCTAATCCCCTCTTTTTTAAATCGTTTTTCGGCAACCTGAAAATTGTAATCAAAAATCGATAGCAAGCATTTGATCGATGCTTGGTTTTTCTGCAATGCCTTGATGGCTTCCATACTACTTTTTCCAGTGCTGATGAGGTCCTCAATGACAACGACTTGACTGTTTTTTGGGAGGATCCCTTCAATCTGATTTTTTCGTCCATGACCTTTGGGCTTTGGACGGATGTATACAAAAGGTAAGTTGAGTTCCTCGGCAACCAAAGCCCCAATCCCGATTGCGCCAGTTGCCACGCCAGCAATCACGTCAGGCTTGCCATATATAGCTTCAATTTGTTTTGCAAATTGTTCGCGGATATATGTTCGAACGGTTGGATATGACAATGCGATGCGGTTGTCACAATATATTGGAGATTTCCACCCACTGGCCCAAGTAAATGGATTTTTAGGTTCCAACTTTATTGCATTAATTTGTATCAGTAACTCAGCAATTTTTTTGGCTGTGAAGGCATCGTGAATCATGGGACAAAAGTATAAAGTTTTTATCAATACAAAATTGATGATCTTGACGACCGCACTCCCAAAATCTAAGAATTCGTTGGTGTTTCCCCTTGAAACTACATCGTTTCAGACGATTTTGCAAGTTCTTAAGGAGACTAAGGCAAGGAAAATATACTTGATGGGTGATGATCCTGCAACCCTTTTAAAAACTTTCAAATCAAAATTACCAGTTGTTCAAGCTGGAGGAGGATTGGTTAGGAACCAAAGCGGGAAGATGCTTTTTATTTTTCGAAAAGGAAAATGGGATTTGCCCAAAGGAAAAATTGATAAGGGTGAGACCCTTGAGAAAGGAGCAAAGCGTGAGGTCAAAGAGGAAACAGGAGTCAAAAAACTTGAGCTCAATGGGTTGGCTGGTGTGACCTACCACATTTTTAAACGCAACGACAAATACCAACTCAAAGAAACCCATTGGTTTCATATGACCACAACCTACACTGGTAAACTCAAACCTGAGCTCCAGGAGGATATTACAGAAGCCAAATGGAAAGGTCCGAAGAAAACGGAGAAAGCCTTGGAAAATTCATATGGTAACATCAGGCATTTACTGAAAGATTTAAAGATCGGTTAGATCCGGACACAATCTGGTACAAATCGTTTATAATCTCCTTTGTTGCGGATGATTTCTCTAACGATGCTACTGCTTATAAATGAAGTTTGAATAGAGGTCAATAAAAAGACTGTTTCGATATTTGACAACTCGCGGTTGGTTCGAGCGATAGCTTTTTCAAACTCAAAATCTCCGTTGTTACGAACACCTCGAAGAAGATAGTTGGCACCTACAGATTTACAAAAATCAATAGTGAGCCCTTGGTAATCCAATACTTTGACTTTGGGATTGTCTTGAAAGCATTGTGCAATAAATTGCTTGCGCTGTTTGATCGAGAACATATGGCTTTTTTCGGCATTATGTCCAATCCCTACGATTATCTCGTCAAAAATGGTTGCTCCACGCTCAACGATGTCTTGATGACCTAATGTGAGCGGATCAAAAGACCCGGGAAAAACAGCTCGTTTCATAACGCAAAGGTATTTATTTTTCCATGGCTTCGACAAGAGCATTGCCAAATAGATCTCTTAGCGATATACCAGCATGTTTGGCTTGCTGTGGCAGCAAGCTTTCTTCTGTTAGCCCCGGAACAGTATTGATTTCCAAAAAGTGGGGGACGTCTCCGACAAAAATAAAGTCACTCCGACTCATGCCTTTCATTCCCAGAGCATTATATACTTTTTCTGCAGCAATTCGCAGTGCTTGATGTTGCACTTCAGTCAATCGGGCAGGCGTAATTTCTTCCGACTTCCCTTCGTATTTGGCACTAAAATCAAAAAAATCCTCATCTGTGATAATTTCCGTTGGAGCCAAAACACGTACTTTCCCCTGAAATGTGATAACGCCAATTGAAACCTCAGTTCCTTGTAAAAATGACTCGATCAACACATCTCTATCCTCTCTATGGGCGATTTCGATTGCCGAACGTAAGTTATTCTCTTCGTACACCTTTGTCACGCCAAAGCTACTTCCCGCTTGGTTGGCTTTAACAAAGCAGGGTAGCCCTACTTTTCCGACAATCTCTTGCGTATCGATTGGGTCCCCAGCAGAAAGGATAATTCGCTTTGCCATTGCAATTCCATGTGGCCTTAAGTATTCTAAGGTTTTTGCCTTATTATAGGTGAGGGAGTAAACCTCTGCTGTACAGCCAGTATATGGGATTTGTAAACTGTCAAAGTAGGCTTGTAACTCTCCATTTTCACCTGGTGTACCATGCACAGCATTAAACACCGCATCAAACTGAAGATTACCACTGCTAAAATCAGCAATGTCAATCGGTTTCCAGCTGCCATCAACCTCTACAAGCCAGGCATCTTTATCGATTCGTACTGAGTAAGGTTCAAAAACTTCCTTGTCGATATGGGCCATCACGACAGCCCCACTTTTCAGCGAAATGTCATGTTCGGAGGTATACCCACCCATGATTACGGCTACACGTGGTTTCATTTGACAAAAATATCATTAATTTTGACCGAATGCGACGACTTCGGTTTTTTATAAGCAAATCCTTTTTCTTAGCACTTCTGAAAGCGAGTGTTATTGGAGTTGGTTTGGTTTTTTTATTGTTTTTGATACTACACTTTCACACCCGTCAAAACCGTTTGATTGAAGTGCCGGACCTTTATCAAATCCCTCTTTCGGAGGCCGAAGATTTGCTTTCCGATTTGCGACTCAATTTTGAAGTTATTGACTCCACCCAATTCAATCCCGAAATCGCCCCGCTTTCCGTTATCGAACACCAACCACGAGCCCGTGATGAAGTCAAGAGAGGACGTAAAATTTACCTCACACTTAATCCATCCACCTATCGAAAAGTATCTGTACCCAATGTGGTTCAAGTAACCTATCGAAATGCGGTTTCCTCTTTGCGTGCTGTAGGATTAGAGATTGGAAACATCAGCTATCGCAATAATATCGGTAAAGATATGGTTTTGGCTTTGCGCTTTGAAGGCAATGAGATAGAACCGGGTGCTAAAATCCCAAAATCGTCCAAAGTTGATTTGGTTCTTGGAAATGGAAGACGAGCCCGATGATGGAAACACAAGATCAAGACGATTCTCTTTATGAGCATTATGCCTTTACCGCCGACAGTGGGCAGCAGCCCCTACGCGTAGACAAGTTTTTGATGAATCGCATTGAAAATGCCACTCGCAACAAAATTCAACAGGCAGCCAAAGCCGGAAGTGTCCATGTCAATGACCTAGCGGTCAAATCCAACTATAAGGTCAAAGGGGGAGATAAGGTGCAAGTTTTGTTTGCCCACCCTCCCTATGAAAACTTACTCGTCGGAGAAGAAATACCTCTCGATATCGTCTATGAAGATGATACCTTGGTTGTGGTGAATAAAGCTGCAGGCATGGTTGTTCACCCCGGTCATGGAAATTACAGTGGCACGCTGCTCAATGCCCTGCTGCACCATTTTGAGTCTTTACCTTTAAATACCAACGAAAGACCCGGTTTGGTACATCGTATTGATAAAGACACCAGTGGCTTGCTCGTTGTTGCCAAAACAGAACGGGCGATGACACACTTAGCCAAACAGTTTTTTGAAAAAACTTCTGCCCGTAGCTACCTCGCATTGGTCTGGGGTGATGTTTTGGATGACAAAGGCACAATTGAAGGACATATCGGTAGAGATCCCAAAAACCGGTTGTTGATGACGGTGTTTCCCGATGGAGATCAAGGTAAAGAAGCAATTACCCATTATGAGGTGGTTGAACGCTTTGGATACACCACTTTGCTTCGGTGCCAACTCGAAACGGGACGTACCCATCAGATTCGAGCGCATCTGAAGTCGATTGGTCATACCCTCTTTAGTGATGCCCGTTATGGGGGTAATCACATTTTAAAGGGCACCACGTTTACAAAATATAAACAGTTTGTGGACAATTGCTTTAAACTACTCCCACGCCAAGCACTTCACGCCCAAACGCTGGGCTTTGTTCATCCTATATCCGGCAAATCTATGTCATTTGAAGCAGCCCTGCCCAACGATATGCTAGCTGCCTTAGACAAATGGCGACACTACGCTAAGCATAGATTGGACTAAGTATTCAATTTATAATTAATACTTTGAATATCTGGAACTTGCCTATCCCAAAAACCCTTGTTATTTTTGACCAAAAGCTGTTGATATGAAACTTTTAGTATCCCCTGCCAAGTCTTTGAATTATGAAAGCCCATTGCCGCATGCCACTTGCAGTCAACCCGTTTTTGTTCAGGAAGCGGCTACCCTCAATACGGCTTTGCGAAAAAAATCACCAGCCGAGCTAAAGGCACTTATGGGAATTTCCGATAAACTCGCCGAGCTCAATTGGACCCGCAACCAAAGTTTTTCGATTCCTTTTACAGCTGATAATGCCCGCCCTGCGGTGTATGCCTTTGATGGAGATGTCTATACAGGTCTCGATGCCTACACGATTGAGGAAGGTAAATGGGATACGCTCAACAGTAGCTTGCGTATTCTTTCAGGACTTTATGGTATTCTCAAACCCTTTGATCTCATGCAGCCTTATCGCCTCGAAATGGGAACTTCTTTTACAGTGAATGGCAGCAAAAACTTATATGGGTTTTGGCAAGATAAAATCACTGCTCAGCTCAATCGAGAACTTCAACCCAATGAGTGTGTCGTAAACCTTGCAAGTAAGGAATATGCCTCTGCTGTTTCCCTTTGTGATTTAGATGCAACCGTGATTGAGCCTGTATTTAAAGACTATAAAAACGGAGCGCTAAAAATCATTTCTTTTTATGCCAAAAAAGCCAGAGGACTGATGGCACGCTATCTCATCGATACGAATGCTCAAACGGCGGATGATGTATTGGGTTTTGACCTCGACGGTTACCGCTACAGTGAAGAGCACACCACAAACCATGCTACACCTGTGTTTGTACGCTAATCATCTTGACCAAACTCACTAACCACAAGGCAAAGGAACAAGAGCTTGAAGAGACTGTTTTTCATTCCCGCCTACTGCAGGTAAGCTAACCCTATCGAATGGTCTTGACAAATGCTTGCACGCTTTGGTTGCCATTTGCTTCCAAGTGCTTGATAAAAGCCGAGCCAATAATCGCACCTTGGCTATGGGCTACTGCTGATTGATAAGTTTCTGCATTGCTGATTCCAAATCCGACAAGGAGTTTGGATTGGAGTTTCATGTCAGCGATTCGTTGAAAATAGTGTTGTTGGGTATCTCCAAAACTCCTTTGTGCACCAGTGGTTGCTGCGCTCGAGACCATATAGATAAAACCTTCTGATACTTGGTCGATATAACGAATGCGTTCATCAGGGGTTTGGGGTGTAATCAAAAACATATTGAGCAACCCATATTGCTGGAATAAGCTTTGGTATTGAGTGTGATAGACATCTGCCGGGAGGTCTGGGATGATAAGCCCGTCGATACCCACTTCTTGGCATCGTTTGCAAAAGCGCTCAACCCCATACTGCATCATAGGATTAAAATATCCCATCACAATCAAAGGAACGTGAATGCGAGCACGAATGCCTTCGAGTTGGGTAAAGAGTTTGTCGGTGGTCATTCCATTACGCAGGGCTTGGGTAGAGCTTTCCTGTATGGTAGGACCATCGGCAAGCGGATCGGAAAACGGGAGTCCCAATTCGATCATATCTACATCTGCTTCTTGCAATTGCTCCAAAATTGGTACAGTATCCTCAAGCTGGGGAAAGCCCGCTGTGAAGTAGATAGACAATAGCTTTTTGTCTTGGTTTAGCGTTTGGTTGATTCGATTCATTACAATTTAAAATAATCAATGTAAGTTTCCAGGTCTTTGTCACCTCGACCAGAGCAATTAAACAATACAATCTCATCAGACTCAAAAGCTCTCTCATCTAAAACAGCAAAAGCATGTGCGGTTTCAATCGCAGGGATAATTCCTTCCGTTTGGGATAAGGTGAGACCCCAATCCATGGCTTCTTGATCGGGGATCGAAATAAATTCCGCGCGCTTGGATCTATATAAGTGAGCATGCATTGGACCCACTCCTGGATAATCGAGTCCAGCTGAAATGGAGTAGGGTTCGGTAATCTGCCCGTCTTCAGTTTGCATCAACAGGGTTTTACTCCCGTGTATGATTCCTTCTTTTCCGAGGGCTGAGGTGGCTGCACTTTCTCCTGAATCAATTCCTTTTCCAGCCGCTTCAACCGCGATGATGTTTACGCGTTTGTCATCGAGATAATGATAATACAAACCAGCAGCATTGCTACCACCACCTACACAGGCAATCACATGATCGGGGTAGTCACGACCTTCTGCTTCTAGGAGTTGACTTTTACACTCCTCACTGATGACTGCTTGAAAACGAGCAACCATATCTGGATAGGGGTGTGGTCCTACAACAGATCCGATAATATAATGGGTATCAACAGGATTGTTAATCCAATCGCGGATCGCTTCGTTGGTCGCATCTTTGAGCGTTTTACTACCCGATTGTGCGGAGCGTACTTCTGCGCCCAGCATTTTCATTCGTGCCACATTGGGTGCTTGGCGTTTGATATCCAATTCGCCCATGTACACCACACATTGAATCCCCATAAGTGCGCAGACCGTTGCTGTAGCAACTCCATGTTGGCCTGCGCCAGTCTCGGCAATGATACGATTTTTACCCAATCGCTTGGCCAATAAGATTTGCCCAATGGTATTGTTGATTTTGTGGGCGCCAGTATGACAAAGATCCTCTCGTTTCAAGTATATCTTGGTGTTGTATTTCTCCGATAAGCGAGACGCATAGTAAAGAGGTGTTGGCCGACCGACATAATCGCGTAGGAGTTGGTCGAATTCAGATTTGAAATCCGCTTGTGCTGTAATCTCCAAATAATTTTGTCTCAATTCCTCTACATTGGGATATAGCATTTCAGGTATATATGCCCCTCCGAAATCTCCATAATACCCTTTTTCATTTACATGATAACTCATAGCTGTGCAAGTTGTTTAAACTTTTCAATTTTTTCAATTTTTTTTACGCCTGGCTTACTTTCAAATAGGCTGTTGATGTCCAATGCATGGATTGGCAGATTGCGTTTGCGAATTTCGGCAATTGCCTCCACATGACCTAGACCGATGCCCCCACTGAGAAAAAATGGTGTGTCTAAGGTGTATCCCGCCAGGAGTTTCCAGTCAAAAGTGGTGCCATTCCCCCCAGGGAGTGGACCTTGGGTGTCAAACAAGAAATAGGTACAATGGTCTTGATAGGGGGTGAGGGTTTTAAAGTCAAAATCAGGACCAATCCGAAAGGCCTTAATCACTTCGCATAAGTTTAATAAGGCAGCGCATTGACGCGGGATTTCGTCGCCGTGGAGTTGAACGGCATCAAGTCCAAATAATTTAACTTTTTCTTTGATCTGCTTTGTTGTTTCGTCGACAAAGACCCCTACTTTTTTAATGTGTTTGGGGATATCTGTTGGAACAGTTGTACAATATCGTTTGGAGGGCTCCCAAAAGATAAAGCCCATATAGTCAGGTTGGAGACTTGCCAAAGCCGCTATATTCTCTGTTTCCTGCATGCCACAAACTTTGAGTTTCATTTGGCGAGTGATTTGATAAAGTTTTGAGCCGATGCTCCAGGGTCGTCTGTTTTCATAAAGTGCTCGCCCATCAAAAATCCTTGGTAGCCACAGCCCCGTAATTCAAGAACACTTTCAGAGGTGGAGAGTCCGCTTTCCGATAGCTTGACGAATTCGGCAGGAATTTGTTCGACCAAAGACTTACTTGTCTCCAGACTGACCGTAAAGCTTTTGAGATCTCTGTTGTTTACCCCGATCATATCGATAGATGACATAATGGATTTTTCTAATTCATCTGCATTGTGAACCTCCAGTAAGACCTCCATTCCGAGTTGTTGTGCCAGCTTTGAAAGGGTTTGAATATCTTGCCTTTCTAAACAAGCAGCGATGAGTAAAATCGCATCCGCCCCATTGGCCTTGGCTTCTAATACTTGGTATTCGTCGACCATAAATTCTTTTCGCAATAGGGGAAGTTCGCAAGCCTGACGTGCAAGAAGTAAGTCTTCGAGTGAACCACCAAAGTACTGGTTGTTGGTCAGCACGGACATCCCTGCCACACCAGCCGACTCATAGCCCTGTGCGACATCGGCCAGCCGAAGACCAAAATTGATGTTTGGTTTAGATGGCGAACGACGTTTGTGCTCTGCGATAATTCCATCTGTATTGACAATACGCTGACTGAGCGAAATGGTTTGTCGCTCAAAAAATGGACCTGTTTCGAGTGCGCGAATTGAAACAATTTGTTTTTTTAAGATCAAATCCTTTTGAATGTCCGCTACAATCTGTTGAAGGATATTCATTTTGCGCTGAGTTGTTGGAGGGTTTTTAGTGCTTGAAGTGCTTTGCCCGAGTCGATGGATTCCGTGGCATAGGCATAGCCCTCTTGACTACTACATGCTTTGGCAGTGGCGATTGCGATAGCTGCGTTGGCACAAACTACTTGTTTTTGTGCATCGGTACTTTTGCCTTCCAGTACGGCTGTAAAAATAGCAGCAGCAGCATCTACCGAGTCACCACCCCCAATTTGTGAAGGTTCCAGTTTTTTCAAGCCAAAGCTGGCTGAGTTAATTGTGGCAGTTCCACTGTTTGATATCACCTTTGTATCGCTGGTGAGAGAGATTTCATCATAGCCGTCTAAGGCATGGAGTATACTGTATTGTTGGTTGGTCTCTTCCAAGACATAGCGATAAATCCGTTGAAGTTCTTGGTTAAATACGCCCACCATTTGTTTGTTGGGCTTGGAGGGATTCACGAGTGGTCCGAGCATATTAAAAAAGGTTTTCAGCCCCAGATCACGTCGAATGGGAGCAACATGCTTCATAGCGGGGTGAAATAAAGGTGCATGAAGAACACAAATTCCTGCCTTTTCAATGCAGTTTTGCAAAAAGTCTTGTTCATTCGAAAATCGAATACCCAAGTGTTCCATCACATTACTCGATCCACAGGAAGAAGAAACACCGTAGTTTCCGTGTTTTGCCACAGCGACCCCAGCACCAGCCGTCACAAAAGAGGCAAGCGTCGAGATATTAAAAGTGTCTTTTCCGTCTCCGCCGGTGCCACAGAGGTCAATCGGATCATAGTCCGACAAGTCAATGGCAATACAAAGGTCGAGAAGAGCAGCACGAAAACCAGAAAGCTCGTCGACCGTAATTGGGCGCATCATGTAGGTGGTTAAAAATGCTGCCACTTGATACGAATTGCATTTCCCTTGCCCAATATCAAGCAAGGTGTTTTTAGCCTCGTCTTTTGTCAAGCTTTGGTTTTGGATTCGTTTTTCTAATATCACTTTCATTTTACATCCTTATCCAGTTGTTCAACAGTTGTTTTCCCTCGGGGCTTAAAATGGACTCGGGGTGAAATTGAACGCCATAAACATCGTACACTTTATGTTTCATCGCCATCACTTGCCCATGGTTTTCCTCTGCCAAAAGGACAAGCTGATCAGGCAGGGGCTTTTCGACTACCCAAGAGTGATAACGTCCAACTTCAAATTGCTCACCCAAGCCCTCAAAAAGTGGGTCATTGACAAGAACTTGAATGGGGGTTGCTACTCCATGATAGACCTTATCGAGGTTGGTCAAGGTACCACCAAAGACCTCTCCGATAGCTTGATGCCCCAAGCAAACTCCAAAAATTGGCTTTGTTTTGGCATAGGCGGCGATGATGGGTTTTAACAGTCCTGCTTCGTCTGGAATCCCTGGACCAGGTGACAGTACAATTTTATCATAATCTGCCACCTCTTCGATAGTCAGTTGATCGTTTCGTTTTACGGCCACCTCACAATCTAGATCTTCGAGATAATGCACCAAATTATAGGTAAAAGAATCGTAATTATCAATGACAAGTATGTGCATAGTTATAGTTTTTCAGCTTCTTCTAGGGCCTTGTTGAGAGCCCCCAGTTTGTTATAAACTTCTTGTAATTCATTTTCGGGTTTAGACTCCGACACCACCCCAGCACCAGCTTGATAGTGCAAGACATTGTTTTTACTCAAAAAAGAGCGAATGATTATGGCATGATTGTAATTACCGTCAAAGTCCATAAATCCAATAGCCCCCCCATAAAAAGCTCGACTTCGATTTTCGTATTCATCGATGAGCTGCATTGCTCGATGCTTGGGTGCGCCACTAAGTGTGCCTGCAGGAAAGGTATCAGCCACAATTTCCATGGTGTCTCGGTTTTCTTTTTTCATTGCCGTAACCTTTGATACAAGGTGAATCACGTGGGAATAGAATTGAATTTCTCTGTTTTTTTCAACCTTCACTTG
>CEUM01131101.1_pt1 | contig 35814 bp, 28 predicted proteins | sample 356421 | NCBI WGS metagenome assembly CEUM01 (sample SAMEA2622716, study PRJEB7988) | marine metagenome | biome: marine biome (ENVO:00000447); feature: surface water layer (ENVO:00002042); material: "saline water (ENVO:00002010), including plankton (ENVO:xxxxxxxx)" | depth 5 m
GTTCTGGCCGTCGAACTAGAGGCTCCGAACATGGGTGTCATGCTCGAACAGATGGATGCCCTGCGTTCCAAAATCAACTCCGGCATCATCTGCCTCTTGGCAGGACACGACGAAGGCAAGGTCTCGGTTGCGCTGGCAGTAACCAAAGACCTGCATGACCGGTTCAAGGCCGGAGACCTGATCAAACCCGTTGCCGGTGCAGTCGGCGGCGGTGGCGGCGGTCGCCCGGACCTGGCTCGGGCTGGAGGCTCTGACGCTTCCGGTATCCCTGATGCCATTGCCAAGCTCAAAGAGTTGGTAGCTGGATAATTTGCATTTGAACAGCAAGCCCCCCGCACAAAAACGGGGGGCTTTTTTGCTTGAAAGATGCGCTCGACGCTACTGATAAAAGTATATTTTCCGGTGACAAGATGAGGACTGTGCGCTTTCGTGAATACTCTTTTCCAGAAAGGTGACGCCTACGAAATCCAGGTATAGTGCAAGAAAACCCTTGTCGACCGGTCCGATTTTATGTAAGTACCACTTCCCAGTCGTGTCCACCGGCGTTACGCGGGCTTACCCCGTTACATTTAGCTCGTGTACGTTTGTTGATGGTTTACGGCAGGTTACACGTCATGCACGAGAGGCTGGCAAGCAAGTGAACTGCGTTTGCCGCCCACTATTTTTGCTTTTTAAGGAGCACTCTTATGAATACATATAGCCCGAAGCCGGAAGACGCGAACCACGAATGGTTCATCGTCGACGCCACGGACAAAATCCTGGGTCGCCTCGCCACCGAGATCACCACTCGTCTGCGCGGCAAGCACAAACCTGAATTCGCCCCCCACATGGACATGGGTGATTTCATTGTTGTCATCAATGCCGAGAAAATCAAGGTCACCGGCCAGAAGCTCGACAGCAAGATGTACTACAAGCACTCCAACCATCCCGGCGGTCTCAAAGAAAAGACTCTGCGCGAGATGCTGGACAAGAAGCCTGAGAATGTCATCACAGCCGCCGTCAAGGGCATGCTGCCCAAGAACAAGCTGGCCACTCAGCAGTTGAAGAAGCTGAAGGTCTATGCTGGCAGCGAGCACCCGCACGCAGCCCAGGCTCCCAAACCTCTGGAATTTTAATCGGGGATTACTATGAGCGATTTCACTTACGCCACTGGCAAACGTAAAAATGCGATCTCCCGTACCCGCCTGTACGCCGGTACCGGCCAGATCACTGTCAACGGTCGTCCTTTCGAGGACTACTTCCCTCGTAAAACCCTGCAGATGGTTGTTCAGCAGCCTCTGAAGCTGGTCAAGATGCTCGACAAGTACGACATCAAGGCCAACTGCTGCGGCGGTGGTGTCTCCGGTCAGGCAGAAGCCCTGCGCCACGGCATCGCCCGCGCACTCTGCGAGATCGATCCTGAACTCCGCGCTGTTCTGAAGCCCGCCGGTCTCCTGACCCGCGATGCTCGTAAGAAAGAGCGTAAAAAGTACGGTCTCCGCGGCGCACGCGCCAGCTTCCAGTTCTCCAAGCGTTAAGCCGAGAGCCAAGCAAGAGATATCAAAGGTCGGTACCCATATGGGTATCGACCTTTTCATTTGTGCCTTTTCGACTCCTCACTGTCGTGGTGCGAGCTTAAAAAGCCCATAATCTCCCTCGACCAAATTGACACCGAATCGACCCATTATAACAACCATCCCGATTTGGACAAACCTCTTCACTTCCAGTATATCCCCCCTATGTCATCCAAAAAGAAGCCACAACCGCGCATGCTGTTCGCCACTCCGGACGGCGAAATATATGATCACCCAGACCTCCTGCTCATGGTTCGCCGTGGAGAGGAGTTTGGCCTGCCACGTCCTGACGAAATCACTCCGCTGCCGCCGGAGTCTGAATTTTTCATGCTCCCCGGGCGACACGCCATGGGATACAATGCTGAAACAGGACAGGCTGAAATAATGGAGGAACTGGCGGTTGCCGCTTTTGCCTGCCCCGGACATACCGTAACGGGCGTGTCCGCTTACGAATCCGATGAAGACGCGCCCATACTGCCGCTGCTTTCCTACGGAGCCATAGGTTACGCCAACGGCAAGTTCTGGGTCTGCGCCAAAAAAGTGGATCAGGACAAACGACAGGTTTTCACCCACATCCCGCAGGACCGCGTTGAGGGTGGAGCACGACAGCTCATACGCGACATGCCCGAGAACCGACTGGTCAATCATCTGGCCGGTTGCGCTCTTACCAGCGGTTGCCCTGCTGCAAAGAATCTTGCTCTTGGTCGCTTCGAGTGCCCGCTGCCCACAGCCCGCACCTGCAATGCACGATGCGTCGGATGCATATCCGAACAACCCGAAGATTCCGGGTTTCCTTCTCCGCAGTGCCGAATTTCCTTTACGCCCACCGCCGAAGAGATCGTACAGATCATGCAACGCCACGAATCCCGTGAACGACGTCCGATTTTTTCGTTCGGACAGGGCTGCGAAGGCGAGCCGCTGACCGAAGCCGAACTGATTTGCGATGCCGTCAAAGCGTATCGTGCAGACGGCGGCACCGGCACCGTAAACGTCAATACCAATGCATCCAAACCCGCCGCCATGCCAGCGCTCAAGATCGCCGGGGTCAACTCCATCCGCGTCAGCTTGAACTCAGCTCGCAAGGGTCCATACGAAGCCTACTATCGCCCCAAAGGGTACTCCTTTGAAGATGTCAGCGAGACCATTGCCAAAGCGCATGAGGTTGGCATGCATGTTTCGTTGAATCTGCTCTATTTCCCCGGCATTACCGACACCGAAGAGGAATTCGATGCGTTGGTGGAGCTCGGGGAAAAGGGCCACTACGACTTCATCCAGCTCCGCAATCTCAATCTCGATCCGGAACTCTACCTCGATCTCATGAGACCGTTTGGGCATTCACCCAGCATGGGTTTTATGAATTTCAAACGGCGCCTGAAAAAAGCGTTGCCCTGGATAGAATACGGATATTTCAATCCCTATCTCGGGTAGTCTGCATCAGGAGCGTCGCTGAGGGCGTGTTTTCTGCAAATAAGGCATACTATCAGTTGACACACCTTCATCGATAATCCAAGAATACTGCGGTTAACGGGAACCGAAATTTTTCGGTTCTCGCCATATTTTTTTTGGCCCTGTAAATCAGGGTCGCGGCGAATGAACTTTTGGCTGCCAAACGCACACGCAATCGGCAACCAGCCATTTACACGGAGGAGAGGATGTTGAAATTTCGTACCCTGATTGCCACAGCGCTCATGGCACTGCTCATGGTGCCCGGCCTGGCCATGGCAAAAGACTTTACCATTGGTCTGATTCTGGTTGGTCCTTACAACGATAAGGGCTACAGCCAGGCACAATACGAAGGCGGCCAATATGTGGAAAAGCACATGGATGGCGCCAAGCTCATTTTTCTGGACAAGGTCAACCCGGCCGATCGTCCTGGCCTGACCATCCCGCAGATCGTTGACGATCTGGTTGAAAAAGGCGCTGACCTGATCATCGCCGGTTCCGACGACATGAAGGACGGCATCCTCGAAGCCGCTATGATGCACCCGGACAAGACCTTCGTCCACGTCTCCGGCGACTCCACCCTGACCGGCACCGCTCCCGAGAACCTCGGTAACCTGTTCAGCCGCATGGAATACTCCAAGATGATGGCCGGTTTCACCGCTGCCATGACCTCCCAGACCGGCAAGATCGGTGTTGTTGGTCCGCTCATCAACGAGGAAACCCGTCGCCTGATGGGTGCAGCCTACCTTGGCGCCAAGTACGCCTGGACCGAAGTCCGCGGTAAAGATCCCAAGGATCTGACCTTCAACGTCAAGTGGATCGGTTTCTGGTTCAACATCCCCGGCGTAACCGCTGACCCTGCCCAGGTAGCAGGTTCCCTGTATGATTCCGGTTACGACGTTCTGATCTCCGGCATTGACACCCCTGAGGTTGTCACTGTTGCCAAGCAGCGTCGCGAAGCTGGCAAGACCGTCTGGGCTCTCCCTTACGACTACGAAAAGGCTTGCGAAGGCCAGGGCGAAGTTTGCCTCGGCGTTCCTTACTTCAACTGGGGCCCGCCCATGCTGGAGCTTGCGCAGCAGGTCAAGGCCGGCACCTATGAGCCTGCCTTTGTCCTGAAGTCCCCCTACTGGGCCGACATCAACTCCCACGAGAAGTCTCCCATCGGCTTCATGCCCGGCGAAGGCATGACCCCTGAGGTCAAGGCGGAACTGGACAAGTTCATTGCCAAGCTCGGCGACGGTTCCCTGAACCTCTTCACCGGTCCTCTGAACTACCAGGACGGCACCCCGTTCCTGAAGGCTGGCGAAACCGCCACCGACAAGCAGATCTGGTACATGCAGCAGTTGCTCGAAGGCATGAAGGGACTGTCCAGCCCCAAATAAATCATGATCGTTCTCAACGACATACATAAACATTACGGCCGGGTTCGGGCCAACGACGGCATCAGCCTGACTCTCGAACCCGGCCGAATTTACGCCCTCGTCGGAGAAAACGGCGCGGGCAAGTCCACGCTCATGCGCGTGCTGGCTGGGCATACCCGCCCCACATCCGGTACGCTCACCATGAGCGGCAAGGAAATTTCCTACCTGACACCAGCACTGGCCCGCGAATATGGCGTTGGCATGCTCTATCAGGACCCCCTCGATTTTCCTGCCATGCCTGTATGGGAAAACTTCCAATTGGGCGCTCCCAAGCGATCCAAGAAGGAAGTCATCGACATCATCGGCGAGCTGTCCTTCCGACTGGACGCCTGTTTCCTGCCCGATGAACCGGTGTCGTCCCTGACCGTTGGCGAACGCCAGTTGCTCGAACTGCTCAGGCTGCTCGACCTTGGCGCAACCACGTTGATTCTCGACGAACCCACCACCGGCATCACTCCGGAGCAGAAGCAGGACCTGTTTGATCTGCTTATGAAGCTGGCCCGCGAAGATCAGCACACCGTCATTCTCGTCACCCACAAATTATCCGAAGCATATGAAATGGCCGATGCAATCTTCATCATGCGCCAGGGCAAACTCGTTTCCACAATGGAGCCGCCCTACGACGAGAAACGGCTGGTCAACCTGATGTTCGGCGAGGCAGCCAACGGGACTATTGACGATCTGCCCGAGTTGTCCGCGCAACCGCAGACGACGCGACTGGTCATGGAAGACACGCATTTTGCTGGCCCGAAATATTCCATGGGCCCCATGAATTTTACAGCGAAACCGGGTGAATGTATCGGTCTGGCAGGTCTTGACGGTTCTGGTCAGGAGTTGTTTCTGCGCGGCCTGTGCGGTCTTGATCGCATGCCAGGTGGCTCCATCACCTTGGACGACATCAATTACCGCAGCAACGATTTCAATACCCTGCGTAAAGCAGGAGTTCAGTTCGTCCCGGCAGATCGGCTTGAGATGGCCCTCTTCCCCGAATTGAATCTCATGGAACATATCAAACTCGCGTTTCCTGATCGCAAGGGCGACCTGACCGAGTTTTATGAATCCCAGTGTGTGGAATGCTTCAATCTCCGCGCCCATCCCGATACCAATGCCAGTGAGCTGTCAGGTGGAAACCAGCAACGCTTGCTGCTTTCACTCATCCCTGACGACGCCAAGCTGCTGCTCATGGAACATCCCACTCGCGGCCTTGATGCAGGGTCGGCGAGGCAGGTCTGGAACCATCTCAAGGGCCGCTGTCGTGACGGTGCATCATTGATCTATTTCTCGCCCGATCTCGACGAGGTGCTCGAACACTCGCACCGTGTCATCGTCTTCTATGATCGCGCCATCGCCGGTATTGTTGATAGAGAACACGCGACCATGGAAGTTGTGGGCGCGCTCATGGCCGGAAAACCGTACGATGAAGTCATGAAAAAATATATTGGGGAGGACGTAGCATGATCCGTGAATCCTTCCTTCAGCAACTTGGATGGCTGTTAGCTGCCGTCGGTCTGGCTTTGGTACTGACCGTTCTGGTCACACTGCCATCAGGCGCTCCACCGCTGGAGACCATTTATGTGCTCTTCAAGGGTGGCGTGGGCTCCATGTCCAAGATTGGTCGTGTATTGGCCGGTTGGGTTCCGCTCACCTTATGTGCTGTGGGCCTGCTGGTTCCCTTCACGGCTCGCCTCTGGAACATCGGTGTCGAAGGTCAGGTTGTCATGGGCGCCATCTTCTGCACGGCTGCCTTGCGTCCCTTTGATAATGGCGGGGCCATGGAAATCGCCCTTGCCATGGGTGCTGCCATGCTTGGCGGTGCTCTCTGGGCACTGTTGGCCGGTATGCTCCGTGTTTTCGGGCGGGTTCATGAAATCTTTTCCGGCCTCGGCTTGAACTTCGTGGCCCTTGGCGTCACTCTCTGGCTCATTTTCGGTCCATGGAAACGCCCCGGTGTTGCTTCCATGTCCGGTACCCAGCCACTGGACTTCTCTTTATGGCTGCCCAGACTGGGGAAGCTCTCGGTAAGTTGGGTCAGCCTCGCCGTGGCAATTGCGGCTATTTTCGCCATTTACTACCTGCTGTACCGCTCTGAATGGGGGTTGAAACTCCGTGCCGTGGGTGAAAACCCCAAGGCTGCGACGCTCTTTTCTCTTGGCCCCCGCCGACGCCTGTTACAGGCTTTCATGATTTGTGGCGCATTTGCCGGACTGGCCGGTGCCGTGCAGGTCCTTGGCGTGTATCACCGATTGCTGCCCGCCATTTCATCCAACTACGGCTACACCGCCCTGTTGGTCGGCATGATGGCTTCATTCAGGCTACCGCTGGTACCGTTCATCTGTTTATTCTTTGCAATACTCAACGTCGGGTCCATCCAGTTGCCGCTTCAGATGGGACTGGATTCATCTCTCTCGGGCGTTATTCAGGGCATCATGGTCCTCTCGCTGTTCATCGTGCAAGGACTCCGACTCTGGCTCAAACAACGGAAGGAGGCTGACTAATGGAAACCTTTGGTTTGACCATTGCCGCCATTCTTCTGGCTGGCGCACCGCTGGTACTCGCAACGCTGGGTGAAACACTCACAGAGAAAGCCGGTATCATCAACCTGTCCCTTGACGGCTCGATCCTGCTGGCCGCCATGACCGCGTTTGCCATATCCACCACCTTTGACAACCCGTGGCTCGGCGTTGTCGGCGGCATGGCTGTGGGTGCTGGCATTGCCGGTGTTCTCGGCCTGATCGGCATCTACCTCGGCCAATCGCAGTTGGCTATCGGCTTTATCCTGACGCTCCTTTCCCGCGATCTGGCCTACTTTCTGGGCCACTCATTTTCGCGTCAGCCCGGACCGGACCTTGGTCTGTGGAACATCCCGGGGATAGGTCCAATCCCGCTTATGGGACCCATTTTCAGCTCGCAATCCCCTGTGGTCTACATCGCCCTGGCCGCCATCTTCGGATGCTGGTGGTGGATGTATCGCACGGAGGGCGGCATGCGTCTGCGCGCCGTAGGTGAATCACCACGAGCCGCCTTTGGACGGGGCATTCGTGTCCGACTGGTTCGTTTGTACTACTGTCTCGCAGGAGGCGCGCTGGTCGGTTTGGCTGGGGCTGCCTTCTCACTGGCCGTCAAACCAGGCTGGGGACGCCCTCAGGGCTGCGAGGGAGCGGGCTGGATCGCACTGGCCATCGTTATTTTCGGCGGCTGGCATCCGGTACGTGCAGCACTCGGTGCATTCTTCTTTGCCGGTTTGCAGATTTCCGGCATCTACCTGCAGGAAATCTTCCCATCCATCCCTGCGCCCGTCTTTCAGGTCGCGCCCTTCCCCATGATGATCCTCACGCTCTTGGCCGTGAATATGGGAAGAATGGGCTGGATTCAGGACATCGTCCGCCGCCATCCGTTCCTCAATAAATTCACAGGCGCATGGTCTGTAGAAGCGCCTGCCGCACTCGGTCAGGACTTTGATCCCAAAAAGGGACTTTGATTCCAGAACCAAACTCGAACAACTCAAAAGCGCTGGCCCACATGTCAGCGCTTTTTTTGTGGCCAATCCCCACCACATCCTCCGACCATACAACCGCCCCACGTTATACGACATAAAAAAGGCCCCCGGAACCAACCGGGGGCCTTGAGTATCCTATTTATCAGGTCATTATGAATCGAGATGACAGCAGGCGTAACGACCGGGAGCAATCTCACGACGCAGGGGGACTTCCTCGCGACAGACGTCCATGACGTACGGACAGCGCGGGTGGAAGTGACAGCCTGACGGCGGATCGAGGGGGGACGGAATCTCACCCTCAAGGGCCGAGAACTCGACCGCACGCTTATCCAGTCGCGGTACTTCAGCAAGCAGCGCCTTGGTGTACGGATGGAATGGTGCGTCAAACAACTCATCGACCTTGGCAATCTCCACCAGTCGGCCGAGATACATGACAGCGATCCGGTCGGAGATGTGTTCCACAACACCAAGATCGTGCGAGATGAACAGGCACGTCAGGTTGTGCTTCTCACGCAGGTCCATGAACAGGTTCAGAATCTGGGCCTGAATGGATACGTCCAGAGCAGCTACGGATTCGTCACAAACCAGACATTCCGGGTCCACAGCCATGGCACGGGCGATACCGATGCGCTGGCGCTGACCGCCGGAGAACTGGTGCGGGTACCGATTCTTGTAGGACGGATCGAGTCCACACTGTTCCATGACGCCATCAAGATAGCCGTCCAATTCCTTGGCGGTGGTCAGGCCATGGTACAGCGGTGCTTCACCGATGATCGACTTGACGCGCTTTCTGGGGTTCAGGGAGGCGAACGGGTCCTGGAATATCATCTGCACGTTGATGGCATAGTCAAGATGCTCCTTGGCGGTCATCTCGGCCACGTTCTTGCCCTTGTAGTAAATGTTGCCGGATGACTGGGGAAGAATCCCGCACACCATGCGGCCAAGGGTCGACTTACCACAGCCGGACTCGCCAACCAGCCCCACGACTTCACCAGGCATGATATCGAGGTTGACACCATCGACGGCCTGAACGCGCTCACGGGTGATCTGCGCCCCCATCTTGCGGGCCAACTTGGCGGCAAAGTCCAGTTTCTTCTGAAATATCCGGCTGATCTCTTCACAGCGGATGAACGGAGTTTCACTCATATATTATTCCACCATCGTTTACGATTGTTTGCCGGGATGGAAGCAGCGATATTTTCGTCCGTCTTCCCTGACCGTAACCGGCGGCTCCTGGAGGCATACATCCGAAGAACGCGGACAGCGCATGCGGAACGGACACCCTTCCGGCAGGTTGATCAGCGAGGGAGTCATGCCCGGAATCTGATACAGCGGTTCACCGCGCCTGTTGCGGCTGGGAACCGACCCGATCAGCCCTTCCGTATACGGATGCTGCGGATCATCGAGCACATCCTGCACCGGACCTTCCTCAATGATGGTTCCGGCGTACATGACGGCCACACGATGGGCCAGACCGGCAATGACGGTCAGGTCATGGGTGATCCACATGAGCGCCATATCCGTCTTCTTGCAGAGCTTCTGCATCTCGGACAGAATCTGGGCCTGAATGGTCACATCAAGGGCGGTTGTCGGTTCATCGGCGATGATCAGGTCCGGGTTGTTGAGCAGTCCTGTGGCAATGGCCACACGCTGCCGCATACCGCCGGAGAACTGATGCGGATACGCCTTGATGCGCTCTTCTGGGGACGGGATACCGACCATGGCCAGCGCCTCGATTGATCGCCTGCGCGCTTCGTCGCGGGAGACTTTCTCGTGGGCGCGGATCGCTTCGATCATCTGCGTATCGATTCGCAACACCGGATTGAGGGTCATCATGGGGTCCTGAAAGATCATGGCAACTTCGTTACCACGAAACGCACGCCACTCGGCCTCGGACTGGCCTACCAGCTCGCGCCCCTTGAACTTGATGGAACCACCGGCAATCCTGCCGGGCTGGTCCACCAGACCCATGATGGAGAAGCCGGTAACGGATTTGCCCGAGCCGGACTCACCGACAATGCCGATAACTTCACCTTTGTTGATGGTAAGGGATATATTGTTGACCGCTTTGACCACACCGGCACGGGTGTAGAAATTGGTCTGGAGATCCTTGATATCGAGAAGTGGTGCGCTCATCGTTTCAACCTCGGATTCAGTACGTCGCGCAACCGGTCACCCACAAGGTTGATGGTCACGATCAGAATAAGCAGGGCCAGACCGGGATAGACACTGATCCAGTAATACCCGGACTGAAGGAACTTGAAGCCGTTGGCGATCAGCAGGCCTAGTGAGGGCTGTGTGATCGGCATACCCAGACCGAGGAAGGAAAGGGTCGCTTCCAGCGCAATGGCACCGGCGACTTTCACCGTGGAGATAACGATAAGCTCCGGCGTACAGTTGGGCAGGACATGACCGAACATGATCCGCCGCTGGGGCAGGGCCAGACATTTGGCCGCTTCCACGTACTCCTTGTTTCGCTCCACCAGCACGTTGCTTCGAATGGCGCGGGCGTAATAGGCCCACTGAACGATAACAAGGGCCAGGATGATCTTGTCGATCCCCTTGCCGAGAATCGCCAGCAGGATGAGCGCCACCAGAATGGCCGGGAAGCTCAACTGGAGGTCAACCGTTCGCATGATGAAGGCATCGGTCTTCCCGCCCACATAGGCGGCCCACAGGCCGATTATCGCACCGACAACAAGGGCGATCACCGTACTCAACACGCCAACACCCAATGAGATGCGCAGTCCGTAAAGAATGGAGCTGAACATGTCGCGGCCCTGGCTGTCGGTACCCAGAATGTACGTGACCGACTCGTCAAATGACGAGCTGCCCGGTTCGAGCTTGGAATCCATGATGTCGATGGACATCAGGTCATAGGGATTCTGCGGGGATATATACGGTGCCAGCAGGGCCACAGAGATGACCGCCGCAAGGACGATCAATCCGATGGTCGCTACACGGCTCTCGAAAAACTCTTTGACGGCCTGCCAGAACAGGGATTCGGATTCTACTGCCATACTCCCCTCCTAGCGTTCGTCGCCGAGCCGTACTCTGGGATCAAGGATCGAGTAGAGTATGTCGACGATAAGGTTGATGAAAATGAACATGGTAACCGTGATAAGCAGGTAGGCCACGATAATGGGACGATCAAGGACTCCGATGGAATCGATGACCAACTTGCCCATGCCGGGCCAGGCGAAAATGGTCTCGGTAACAACCGCGAAAGCAATGAGGTTACCCAACTCCATACCGAGCACGGTGACGACCGGGATCATGATGTTCTTCATGACATGCAGCCCGATGATACGGGTGTTGGACAATCCCTTGGCCTTGGCGAATTTCACGTAGTCCATCTGGAGGTTTTCCTGAACACCTGCACGACTCAGCCGGATGGCCAGCGATGTCTTGAACAAGGCGAGGTTGGTGGCAGGAAGTATCAGATACGACAGCCCTTCCCACGACAGGAAACTGACCTGCATGCCGAGGAAGCTCGTGGTCTCGCCCCGTCCTCCTGACGGCAGCCATCCCAGATGAACCGAAAAGACGATGATCAGCATTAGGCCGACCCAGAAGGTAGGCAGCGAGAAGCCGAGAATCGAAAAGGACATGATATTGCGACCGATCCAGTTGTCATGCTGGATACCCGCGATCATGCCAAGCGGGATGCCCAGGAAGACGGCCATGAACATGGCGGTGAATGCCAGCTCAAGGGTGGCGGGCAGGCGGTCGAGAATGATCTGCAGGGCTGGTTCGTTGTAGACGAAGGAGTTGCCGAAGTTACCCTGCAAGGCCCCTTTCAGAAATACGAAATATTGTTCCCAGAGTGGCCGGTCCAGCCCAAGCTCCTTGACGGCACGGGCATACTCGGCAGGCGAGGCGTCAGGGGCGATCAGGATGTCGATGGGGTTGCCGATGTAGAACACACCGACAAAAACCAATACCGACATGACCAAGAGTACCACTACGCTCTGGGATATGCGTCTAATTAAAAATGCTAGCATTATAATCCCTATACGGTTGTTCTGAATGTTCGCCACAGTTAAGCGACGAGTCACTGAGAGAGTGACGACGATCCTGCGAAGAATTCGGATGAGGTGCGTGGAGACGCAGGCGTGGTCTTGTGAACAACCACTATCAGATGAAAATGAGGGGGCGCAAGACACGCCCCCTCATTGTTGATGGTCCGTAACGATTTATTGGGCCTTGATTTCGTGCGGCAGTGTGTAACCGTCGGTGCGACCGTTGTAGGTCAAGCCCTTCTTGGTGCCCCAAACGGAAACCTGGAAGTGAATGGGCACGATACCCAGATCGTTCATACCTGCTTCCACAGACTCGATCAGCAGCTCATTGTGCTTCTCGGGATCGACGGTGACCAGTGCTTCTTCGAGCTTCTGATCAACCACCGGGTTGGAGTAACGACCGCGGTTGGAAGAACCGAAGCCCTTCTCCTTGTCGTAGGTGTGCAGCAGGGAGCCGACACAGTTGGAGTGCTCACCGGTGTCAGTGGCCCAGCCAACCAGCATCAGGGAGAATTCCAGAGCGGAAGCCTTACCGAAGTACACGGCCTTGGGCATGGTATTGACTTCGGTCTTGATGCCGACCTTGGTCAGCATCTGGGCGATGGCCTGAGCGATGTCGGCATCGTTGATGTAGCGGTCATTGGGACCGTGGATGGTCAGACGGAAACCTTCGGGGTAGCCGGCTTCAGCGAGGAGAGCCTTGGCGCCCTTGGGATCGTACTTCTCAGCCTTGAGATTCGGGGATGTGCCTTCATAGCCTTCGGGCAGCATCTGGGCAGCGGGGATAGCCAGGCCTTCCATGATACGGGCGGCGATGGCTTCGCGGTTGATGGCCTTGGAGATGGCCTTGCGGACACGAACGTCCTTGAGCGGATTCTTGATCTTTTCGCCGTCATTGCCGAAAACCATCGGAGAATCATCACGATCGGAGTCCACGTGCAGGTAGATCAGGCGAGTGGAAGGAGACATGGAAACAGTGACGTTGTCCGCCTTCTTCAGGTGCTTGGTATCTGCCGGGGGTACGAAGTTGATCAGGTCCACATCGCCGGACTTGAGGGCGGCAACACGGGTACCGTCGTTGGAAATGGGACGAACGGTGATCTTGGTCCACTCGGGCTTGTCGCCCCAGTAGTTTTCGTTGCGTTCGTATACGAGCTTGTCACCACGAGCCCAGTCCACCAGCTTGTAGGGACCGGTACCGATGGCGGCTTCACCCGAGTTGAAGTCTTCAGTGCCCTTTCCTTCGGTGGCTTTTTTGGAAACAATAACGAAAGAAGCAAAGTTACGCGGGGTCAGCGGAGCCGGAGCTGCGGTGTGGATACGCACTGTCAGCGGGTCCACGATCTCGACTTTTTCCACTGCGGACACGGCGCCGGAGAAGGAGGACGGGGAATTGGGCACATTGGGAATGCGCTCAATGGTGTACTTCACATCTTCAGCGGTGAACGGTGTTCCATCATGGAACGTGACGCCTTCGCGGAGCTTGAACTCCCAAACAGTGTCGCTGACAGGCTCCCAGGAGACTGCAAGTCCGGGGTACAGTTTTTGGCGTGAATCCTGAAGGATAAGCTTGTCAAAGACGTACAAAGCCATCTGGTTGTTCTGGCTGACGTTGTGGAAGTGCGGGTCGAGCGAGGTCGGCTCACCTTTCAAACCGAGGGTCAGATCCTTGGCCATGGCCACGGAAGCCCCGAGCAGCAGACTTGCCAGAATAACGAAACTGATCAGAAGTCTTCTTTTCATAAAATTCTCCTTGTTGATTTCCAGAAAAAAGCACAAAAAAGTGTCACACAACCGTCAAAAAGGCAACTTTTTTAAAATATCATGTCTCAAATGTTGTTTTTCCTGGATAAAATTTTGCCAAAGCGCCATTTTGCCGTATCATGCGCGCATACGTCACTTTCAAAAAAGGAAACCCTGATGATCGATACCATAAAAACATATCTTACAGAACATGAATCAGAGATGTTCGACCTTTTGGAACAGGTGGTGAATATAAACAGCCACAGTGCCAATCCGGAGGGGGTCAACGAGGTCGTGGATGTCCTTCAGGATGTTCTCGCGGACATGGGATTCGCCACCTCACGCCTAACCACTGAAGATACCGGCGACAACCTGCTGGCTGAAAACGACGCCCGAATCGAAAACAACGGGGGGCCGCTGCTCGTTGGTCATATGGACACCGTTTTCCCGCCGGGAATGGGGTTCGACACCTTCCGTCATGAAGGCAACACCATTTACGGGCCAGGCACTTCGGACATGAAGGCCGGTCTGGTCATCGGCATTTATGCGGTCAAGGCACTCCAGGCTGCCGGAGTCACCGACATGCCCATGGCGTTCTTTTTCAATGCAGACGAAGAAATCGGCTCACCCCGATCCCGCAATCTCATTGTCGATGAAGCCAAGAAATCCGATTTCTGCTTTGTCATGGAAGGCTCGGGATCAGGTGGCGAAGTGGTCACCGGTCGAAAGGGACGCATTGTGTTCGATCTGACTGTTGAAGGGAAGCCGTCGCACGCCGGACACACCCCGCACCCCAAACCATCGGCCATTGTCGAGATGGCTCAGAAGATCACGCAATTGGAAGCCCTGAACGACATGGACGCCGGCACCTCGCTCAATATCGGCACCATCGAAGGCGGCGTCGGTCCCAATACCGTGGCGGCCAAGGCGACCATCCGCGCTGAAACACGCTTCGTCGATCCGACCGCAGGCGAAAAGGTATGGGAATCCATCAAGGCAATCGCCGAGACATGCAGCCTGGAAGGAACCAGCGGCAGCGTCGCCATTCGCACCCACAGGCCGCCCATGGTCACCAATGACACCATCATGAATCTTTATGCGCTGGTCGAAGAGGCTGGCCGGGACATCGGCATGGAAGTCACCTCGGCATTCCGCGGCGGCGGCTCCGATGCCAACACCGTGTCTGAAGCCGGAGTTCCGGTCCTCGACGGCATGGGACCGGCTGGTGGCAAGTACCACACCCCTGACGAGTTCATGTTGGCAGACAGCATGGTCAAACAGGGCCTGCTCACTGCCGTCAGCATTCTCAAAGCCTACGACACATACAAAAAGTAGCTTCCTAGTGCCGCTCCCGAAGGTCAGTTCTTCAGGAGCGGCACTTTTTTTCATCACACTTTTCCGGGCAGAAACGCACTTTCTTCTCTGGTCAGGGAACAAGAAAGTTGCCCGATCCTGCGCCACCTGCTATCAGGTTCAGATATGAACACGATTCAATCCATCAATAGTTTCCTCAGTGATCGCGGCTGGCTACATATCACTGACCCGGAAGAGGAGATTCGCTTTCTTGCTGCTGGGGAGTACAACGCCAATTACCTGATCACCATCAATGAAATATATGGGCAGGCGCAGCACGTCTTTCGCATCAATCACGGCAGCCAGCTCGGACTGGATCGTCAGATTGAATATGAATATGCGGTGCTCCACGCGCTATCGCGCTCGGGAGTGACTCCGCGCCCGTTCTTTTGTGAGCCAGAGCCTGGATACGATAAATTGGGCCACGGGGTGTTGCTCATGGAATATCTCCCCGGCGTGCCGCTCGATTACAAAAAGGATTGGCAGGAAGCCGCATCCATCTTTGCCAAGGTCCACGCCCAGCCGGTCAATGATGCTCTGATAGTCCAGGCCAATCCGGTCCTTGAGATCGCCCGGGAGAGCGAAGGGTTGATTCGTCGCTTTGATGATCATCCTTTGCAAGAGCAAAGGGACATGCTCCTCTCCTATCTGGATAGGATCATGGACCTCGCGGACAAGGCCGCCCCGCTTTTTGAGGATGACCCTATGGTCATCGTCAACACCGAGGTCAACTCGCACAATTTCATTATTTCGGAAGACGATGATTCCAAACAGGGATGGCTCGTGGACTGGGAAAAGGCCGTTGTATCGAGCCGTTTTCAGGACATCGGGCATTTTCTTGTTCCCACCACCACACTCTGGAAAACCGATTTCCGATTCGATGACGAAGGGCGCAAGGCATTTGTCGCCGCCTACCTTGAAGCCGCAGACACCGACATGGACCTCGACACGGCCATGCAATGCGCCGACGTCATGGAAAAAACGATTCTGCTGCGTGCCATGTCATGGTGTTTCATGGCATATTACGAATACACCCAATCCAACAGGATGCTAAAGAACAACGACACCTTTGTGAAAATTCAATACTACATGGATAAAATGGAATGTTTCTTCGGGCAGAAAAGATAAACAAATCCTTCAACGGCACCTCCATCCTGCATGATATCGATTTCACGGTGGATAAAGGGTCGGTCACGTCATTCATCGGACCGTCAGGAGTCGGCAAGACCACCATGCTCAAAATGATTGCCGGGCTGGAGTCTCCTGACAGCGGCCATTTTACCTTTGGGGAACCTCCCAGCCGGGAACATCCGGTCATTTTGGTCTTTCAGGACTATCTGCTTTTCCCGAATCTGACGGTGTTCAACAACGTAGCCTTCGGCCTTCGGGCCAGAAAGATCAAAAAGGCTGAAATTCACTCCCGGGTCATGACCTTGCTGGAGCACTTCCAGTTAGCCAGCAAATCGGATGAATATCCCGCTAGCCTGTCAGCAGGACAACAGCAACGAGTGGCCCTTGCCCGAGCCATGGTCGTCAATCCGGCCATTCTTCTGCTCGATGAACCGTTCGCCAACCTTGACCGCAATCTCAAGATGCGCACAGCCGAGTTCATTCGGGATACGCAACAGGAATTCGGTGTGACCACGATTTGCGTGACCCATGATCAGGATGAGGCGTTTCTGATGTCTGACGATATTGGAGTCATCCTGAACGGCAAGCTGGCGCAATTCGCCTCGGCCCGGGATGTATACGCACATCCGGCATCCTTTGAAGTGGCGGAATTCCTCGGTCCGGTGAACACTCTTACCGAACCGGATGCTGCTCTGCTGGGTATTCAAATACGGGATGGCGGCTATTTCGTCCGCCCGGAAAACCTGTCCATCCGGCCTGATGACAATGGCAGCGGCATCATCCGCCGGGCCATATTTGCAGGGCGAACCAACAAATATGAAGTCGATTGGAAAGGAACGCGTCTAACCGTCATCAGCGGGGGGATCGACATCCGCGAGGGACAGCGCGTGCATATACAGTATCAACCCAAGGAGAAATAGATGATTCGTTTTGCCGTTATGATAGTTTTGCTTCTGACCCTGCTGCCGGGCTGCGCGTCCGAACCGCCAGAACAAAGCGACAAAGCCTTGCTTAAGTCGAGCTGGGAATCAATTACCAGTTCAGCCGAAGGCAGTACCGTACGATTTTACATGTACGGAGGATTCACCCATGTGAACAAGTGGATCGACACGTATGTGGCAGAGGAAGTCAAAAAACAGTACGGCATTGAGTTGGTTCGTGTTCCCATGGACGCAGGCGTCTTCGTCAACAAGCTCCTTACCGAAAAGAGTGCCGAAAAAACCGTTGGCTCCATCGACCTGCTTTGGATCAACGGAGAAAACTTCAAGGCCACCAAAGAAGCCGAGACCTTATTCGGCCCCTATGCAGACAAACTGCCCAACTACCAGAAGTATGTCGACAAAGGACTGGCATCCTTCGATTTCGGCTATCCTACCGAAGGATATGAAACACCATACGGCAAAGCGCAGTTTGTCTTCGAGTACGACACAGCCCGCTCCACTACGCCCCCAAGCAGCCATGCGGATCTGTTGGAGTGGGTCAAGGCCAACCCCGGTCGATTCACGTATCCCCAGCCGCCGGACTTCACCGGTTCCGCCTTCATCCGACAGGTGTTCTATGCCGTAACCAATGGTGCGGATCAGTACCTTTCGGGCTGGAGTCAGGCTAAATTTGATGAGCAGGCACCCAAGTTGTGGGCTTTCCTCAATGAACTCAAGCCGTACCTCTGGCAGGAAGGCAAATCATACCCCAAAAGCTCTGCCGAGATGGATACCCTGTTTGCACGAGGCGAACTGGACATAAACATGTCCTATCATCCCCTGCATGCCCAATCCAAGATACTCGACGGCTCCTACCCCGACACGGTGCGTACCTTTGTGCTGAAAGAAGGGGCCATCTTCAACCTGCATTTCACAGCCATTCCGGCCAACGCACCCAACAAGGCCGGAGCCATGGTTGTCGCCAACTTCCTGATGTCTCCCGAAGCGCAGCTTTCCAAATTCGACCCTGCTAATTGGGGCGACTTTCCTGCCATTGAACTGATGACGCTGCCACCGGAAGAGCGCAAGAAATTCGAAGCCATTGAACTGGGTAAGGCCACCCTTACACCACAGGAACTGAACAAAGTGGCCGTGCCGGAAATCCCGGCGGAATATGTCGAAGCTCTGGAAAAGGGCTGGGAGGAAAATGTCCTCAGATAAACGGACATCTGCGAGCAATGCGGCAAAGGTCTTCATCAGACTTTTGCCGCTGCTCATTCCCTTTGTTCTGCTTTTTCTGGGAGGGTTGGGCATGGCTGTGGTGCAGTCCCTCGGGTTCTTCCTGCCGGTCAAAACAACAGGTGGGCCGTTTTCCGCCTACACTGCTTTACTGCAACCACACTTCATTCAATCTGCCCTGTTTTCCCTTTGGGTCGCTCTGGCGTCGACCACACTTTCCGTGACCATCGGTGCGGTCCTCGCCTATGCAATCTGGCAAATGCCGCACAAGCTCTCAAGGCTCTCGGTCGTATATAAAATCCCACTCATACTGCCGCACATATCCGTGGCGTTCATTGTTCTTATTTTCTGGAGTCAGTCAGGTGTCTTCGCTTCCCTGGCATACCAATTCGGATTCATTGATGCACCAGCCGAATTTCCACCCGTTATTCACAGCGGACTAGGGCTCGGCATGATTCTCGCCTACGTGCTCAAGGAAGTGCCTTTTGTCATCATCCTGACCCTCGCCGTCCTGCGTCGGCTTGACCCACGACTGATCCAGACAGCGACGATGCTGGGCAGTTCCCCGGTATCAACATTCCGAAGCGTTGCCTTGCCGCACATGAAACCGGCTCTGCACACGGCAGGAATCATTTTGTTTCTCTACGGATTCGGGGCGTTCGATATTCCGTTTCTGCTCAGTGAAAGCTCGCCCGGCATGTTGAGCATGGAAGTGTACAATCTTTTTTTCCGTCGTGATCTGGTTAACCGGCCCATTGCCATGGCCATACTGGTATGCATGTTCCTTTTCTCTCTGGCCTTCATCGTCATCTATACCAGAATCGCTTCGCGGCTGGATGAAGGGGAGCGCAAACTATGAGGCATCGTCTGTTTTTCGGACTCATAGCCTTCACTTCCCTGATCCCGCTGGTGGTTCTCATCCTCTATGTCATGGCGCCGGGGTGGAAATTTCCCGATGTCATCCCTTCGGAGTTCAACCTGCACGCCATCCAGTACCTGTGGACGCAAAGAGGGCCGCTGGTCGGGCACCTGCTCTCCTCTCTGGGCTACTCGCTCCTTACGTCGATTCTCACATTTCTCCTCTGCATCGGCCCTGCCCACCTGTTCGCCCGAAGGCGGTTCAGGGGCAAACATCTGCTGGAAGGCATTCTACTCGCTCCCGCCCTTGTTCCGGCCATGACATTTTCCATGGGGGTGCATTACATCTTCATCAAGGTGGGATTGGCGGACACCTTCATCGGCATCGTGCTTGTACTGACGGTTTTCAGCTACCCGTACATGCTGCGGGCGCTCACGGCAGGCTATCAGGCATTTGGAAAAGAGTATGAACAATGCGCCCACAACCTTGGCGCGGGACCGCTGCAAAGGCTGTGGAGCGTTGAACTGCCCCTGCTGATTCCATCTGCCATTGCGGGCGGTTCGGTTGTCTTTCTGGTGGCGTTCTCGGAGTATTTCCTGGTCTTTCTCATCGGGGGCGGGGCGGTCGATTCATTCACGGGACACCTGTTTCCCTATCTGACCTCATCAGACAGGAGCACAGGATCAATGATGACCCTCATTTTTCTCTGCATCCCGATCCTGCTGTTCTTTCTGATGGAAATGATCATCTCCGTCATCTATCGCAAACGCGGCATGTACTAAGGCCCGTCAGTACACACGCTGTAAGGAAAAGCGAAAGCAACTTCCCTTGCCGGGAGTGGATGTAACACTCAGTGAGCCGTTGTAATGCTGAACAATGTTCCGACTGATAGCCAAACCAAGTCCGGTGCCGAATATCTGGCTTGACCGCTGATTCACATCGTCCACCTGATAGAAGACATCGAAGATCCTATCCTGATCCGCCTCGGGGATGCCCCGTCCCGTATCACAGACCGAGAACTGTATGGCATCCGCTGTCACTTGCCCGCGAAGGGTGACCGTTCCTTCATGCGTATATTTGAACGCATTGTTCAGCAGATTGATCAGCACCTGATGAATACGGTCGGCATCTACCCGTACAAAGGCTTCTGACGTAGGCCGTTCCAATATGAACTCAACGTCCCTGTTCTGCTCCGTATAGATGACCACCGATCGTGCGGCGCGATCGAGAATATCCCTTACATCCTCGTGACTGTCACGCCACTCCATCCGACCGGATTCGATCTTGCTGAGATCCAGCAGGTCATTGACAAGCACGCCCAGACGATCCGCCTCGTTTCTGACAACCTCCAGATTCTCGGCAAACTGCGCAGCTTTTTCTCTGGTCTCGACATTTTCTTCGAGACGGGGACGAAAACGAACATTGAAGTTCCGATCCATGAGCTTGAGGAACCCGATGATGGATGTGAGCGGAGTCCGCAGTTCGTGCGAGGCCGATGCCAGGAACAGGGTCTTGTTTTCATCCATGGCGATGAGCTTGCGTTCCGCTTCCTTGCGAACGGCAATCTCGGTGCGCAGATCATCACTGTATTCGGTCAGCTTTTGCATGAACCAGTTGAAATAACCGGCAAGCAGGCCGATCTCGTCACGGGAGTGCTGCTTCATCCGAACGGAAAAATCGCCACTGGCTGCCTTGGCAAAGTCACTTTGCAGCTCTTCGAGCGGTTTTGTTATCTGTGAAGATATCCAGACGGATAGAGGCAAGATCAGGATGATGAGGATTGTCAAGGCCACAACAAAGACCAGTGTTATCGAATCCAGAGGTCCCTCAAAATCTTCATACAGGCTCGACGATGCCACAATCCATCCAAGCTCGGGGATATCCTGAAAGTAGGCGATTTTTTTTCGTAGCCCCGGATCACCCGGATTCTGCCACAAGTAATTGATCTGCCCATTCTTCTTCTCAACAATCTGTTCTGCCACCTGGCTCAACCGGGGATCACCGTATTCGCTGTAATGTTTGTCCTGCAAATGAGGGTGCATGAGCATATGCCCCTCATAATCAATGATGAAGGGGTATCCCGATTCCCCGTAACCAAGATTGAGAATGCGCTGCTTGAAGTCTGAAATATTGACGAGATCAGTAAATTCATCGCGGTAGGTTGATACGGAAATGATCCAGTCCCACGGCTCGAAATACGTCATGTAAATGGCTTTCGGACGACTGACCTTTTCGAGCGGCTCACGCCAATCATACGTCATGAACCCGGATTTGCTCTGTATCTGCTCCTGTACGAACGGTAACCCCGACAGATCTACATCGAGCAGGCTGCGCTTGTGGTGCACAACCATGATGCCATTGCTGTTCAAACAGTAAACACGCCCCGCACTTCCAAGCTTCTGACTCAGGAACACATCTGTCGCCTGTTTTTTGGCCTCCGCCTCAGACAAAAAACCGCGCTGAACCTGACGATGCAGATGACGGGCGACATCAAGATTCTTTTCCGCAACCGCTCGCATGTAGTTTCTGATGGCGACATCGGCGCTGTTCAAAACCATGTTCCGAATAGTCTCGGTCGTACGAGTCAGCTCACTTTGGATATTGTCGCGTACAATGGTTCGCACCTGATAGAAGATGAACGCTCCGGTCACTGCAAAGGAGAGCATGAAGATCAGGGAGTACGTGATGAACAGACGGTTCCTGATGCGTATATTTTGCAAGCACTTCAGCATCTGCTACCCATCTACCCTTTCGGCAGGGAAAAAAACGGTTTGAATCCGCGAGGACCGAACAGTCCCTCGTAGGGATAACTGTCGATATTGTCTGGCGTAACCATAGGTATGAAAGGCCCGGAGCGAAATGGAAAATCCTTTCCCGCCTCTTCGCCCTCCAGGATGCGAATCATCATATCAACGGCCATTCTCCCCTGAAACACCGTCAGGTCCGAAGGCGCTCCCGCCACCCGACCGCTTTTGATCATATCGTACAAGGGGGGAATAAGATAGGTGGAGATGACATGTGTCCGGCCATCCTGCGCGGTTTCCCGCAGATAGTGGGCAGCAGCTTCCGCAGCCACGGCATTGCCAATGATGTAATCAACAGGGCCATGGTCGGTCAGCACCTCTTCAACCAATCGCCGCTGCACGTCTAATCCGGTATCGCCCCAACGAACATCAACAATATCGACGGTACCGGGATGGTACTGCAACGCTTCCTGAAATCCCTGCAACGAGTCCGGCGCCCATCCGGAACAGAACGGTCCCGGGAAAAAGGCGACAGTCACTGTATCCATACCGGCCCGGTCTGCATGTTCGGAGAAATATTCACCGGCATAAAAACCCATTTCGTAAAATGAAACCATGGCTTTTGCCGCGATGTCCGGTGCCTGAATGTCGTTGATCACTTCCACGACCGGAATGTTACGGGCCTTCATCTCATTGACCAACGCATCCAGCCCCAGATAGCTGACAGCCCCCAGAATGATCCCATCCACACCACTGTCAGCCAGTTGCCGGACCTGATCAATCTGGTTCTCAAGCTCATCGTATCCACCGGCCTGCAGTAGCTTGAGGCCGACTCCCATCCGTTGCGCTTCCCGGATGATCCCGTAGTTGACCGACACCCAATAAGGGTCTTTCAAATGAGGAAAACTCACACCAAGTACATAATCCTTGGGCGCTTGAGGGGGAGGAACCCACTCTTCGAGGCGTGGTCTGCTCAAACTTTTGGCAGCTTGTCCCGGCTGTTTGCTGTCAATGACGTATTCACCATAATAGCTTTTCACCTGAATGGGCCACCATTCATCCTCTGGATTAGAAGATGCACGACCATTCAAGTCCAGCAAGACCACTCCGAGAGCAGTGATCACTATTACTAATGAAAGACGCCAAAGGTGCTTCAAACGTACATCCTTGAGTTCAAATAGTTGATATAAATCAGCAGTGACACCACTGACAGCGTTTACGCATAAGTAACGTAGCAATTCTAGCCAAGTAGGAAAAGTGGAACCCGCCAGTATTTTATTACATACCCACTGGCTCTTTCCAAATGCAAGTTATTCGAGGAAGAAAAAAAGGATTTCTACTGAGTGCTCAACGCACAATCCTGGTGATGATCTTTGCTGATATCCTGCTGAACGGGATGGTCAGAATCGATGTCGCGACAAATGCCACCACAAAACGCAGCAGGCCCTGCATCACGGTTACCCGTCCGCCTTCGACCTCGAACAGGTAGGAAAAGGCAAAGATGGGTAAGACATGCAGGATGTAGATACCGAACACATGACGGCTGGCAAACAACACGTATCGGCGAAAGGGTTCCCACATTTCCACGCATTTCATGATGAAATCACGAGCTATCAGGGTAAGGAAGACTGCGACGAATCCGCTGGACAGGAAATACAGGTCTGGACTGTAGGCGTGCTTGACCAGATCCGGGTCAAGTTTCAGCCCTACCAGCGTTCCGGCAGCCACAGCCAAAGAGATCAGCAGCCCGGGAACGAGCAACTTCATCCCTACATGCTGCAACCGGGTATAGTACAGGGCACCGAAGACGTAATAGATGCTCAAGGTCAGCACCTTTTCCATGTGAAGTCGTCCCAAAGTCATCATTTCTCCAAGATCGACATAGTGTTGCATGGTAGCGACAATGACCATGAGCGCCATCAGCAGGTACAACAGTACAACTTTTTTACGCAGCAGGACAAAAAACAAGGGGGCAATGATCGTGATCAACAGCAGCGTCTGCAGGAACCACACGTGCTGGACGGAAAAAGGCGAAGCGTTGCCAGGATTGATCTGTACCCATTTCAACAACGAGGTCATCGAAAACGGCGGCAGGCTGAGATTGACGGCCATATAATACGCCAGCACGATGAGGCACAGAAGCGCATAAGGAACAAGGAGTCCGACAAGGCGTTTTTTATAGAATGAGCCCAGCTCAGCGGACCGCTCGAAACTGTAAAAGGTGACCGCGCCCGAAACAAAAAAGAACACTGTCGGTAACAGTGTAAATACCGAAGTGTACGGTTTGTAGGCCCATAAAGCGCCACAATGGGCAAGAACCACTCCCAGAATCATGAGGGTCTTCAAGTAATTCAGATACACGCTTTCCCGTGTCGACAACTCCTGCACGAAAGGCCTCCCCTCTATCGAAATTTCTTCTCTCTACAAAAAAATATGCGTATATGTATCGCATGGGTGTGTTTTTCGCCACTTAATTATTGTTTACATTTTTACCTTTATTGAGGGCCATGAATGACAACGACTACGACCAAGCTTTTCTTCACGGGTGGATGGGATTCAACTTTCAGGCTGCTGGAATTGCTGGTCGCTGAAAAACGGCCGGTTCAGCCTATATATGTTATTGATCCCGACCGGTGGTCGCTCCGAGAAGAACAAAAGGCCATGGCCGACATCAAAACAACAGTGGTCGAACGCTTCCCTGAAGCCGCCAACCTTCTCAAGCCGACAATGATCATCGACAAGACCGACCTCAAACCGGATCCTGCATTCAAGGCATGCGAACTGAAACTTCTGGAAACCAACATTTTCGGTTCACAATATGAATGGCTGGGGCGGGCGGCCAAGCAATTCGGACTGGAGGGTGCGGAAGTATGCGTTGAGTATTCCGAGATCAAAGTCGCCGGGTGTTATGTCACCATCAACCCGCTAGTCGAACAGATTGAAGATGGTTCCTACTACTTTGCTGAAGAGCACAAGAACACCCTTGAATACGAATTTTTCGGTATGTACTCCTTCCCGGTCATGCGCACGAGCAAGGCCGAAATGATGGAAAAAGCCGAAAAGTATGGATTTCTGGATATCCTTGAAATGTCATGGTTTTGCCACAAGCCGAATTTTTTGGGACAGGCGTGCGGCATGTGCAATCCGTGCAAGGATGCCATGACCATGGAAATGACCCACAGAGTGCCGCCCTTCGGACGGTTCTGCTACCATCTGAAAAGGAATCTGAACCCCAGAACCCACTTGCAGCATTTTCCCAAAGTGTACGACTATCTACGCACACTCAAGCGAAAGCTGAAAGGATAACTCCCTTAACGAGACAGTGCGGTGATGTAGCCGTAGACTTTGTCCCGGAAACGCGCATACTCCTCGGCTCCACTCTCGGGGCCGGGGATACTTCCATCCTTTCCACCTGCCTTGCGTGTAAGTGACAAAGTGGACTTCAGCCACCCGACACTTCGGCCGGAATCAAGCGGTTCAGCCTGAACCTTGACCAGCCACTCTGCCGCTTCAGCAGCTTTGGGGCCTCCCTGCCGCACCAGTTGTTCAAGCAACAAGAGCAGTCGGTAATCTTCCATCCCCTGGGTGACCCATTCGAATTTCAAGGCGTAATCCAAGCCGCCATCTGACCGCGGGAAAACCATCATTGCGTCGAACTCTCGGCCGTCCAAATCGTAATAGGGGTAGTTCTGACTTCCGGTCAGGCTCCAGCCCAACTGATGATCCATCCCTTTTTTGGCGGCTCGATACATGCCCACACCAAAGGCGTATCGGCCATTGGTAAAGAGCTTGGCAGCCTGATTGTACAGTCCCCAGCGGATGCCCTGGGTCTTTAGCAGTGCCGCATATTCCTCGGTCTGGCTGGAAAGTGAAATATCCGTCATCAGCAGATTGAGGTCAGCCCCTTTTTCGTCGGCCTTGAGCGGTTGGCTGTATCCACCGCGCCGCAGGAACGGGTAGTATTTCTCAACCATGCGCGCACGTTTGAGATCACGATCCACCTTCTGTGAATACCCGGTGGCTTCATCACTCAAATCCAGAACGACCGGCAGCCAGTTTTCGTCTTCCATGTGCTCTTTCAGCACCTCGGCAGTCTTTGTGCGATACTTTTCCTGACTCATGCCCGCAATAGGCCCATGCTTGTCGAGGTCGATCACGCGCCAACCGGCATAGGAGAACACCTTGTGCTCGAAACCGAGTTCACGGGCTTTCTTCATGATCCAATCGGTCTCGTCCGCTTCCAGGCTCACGAATTTTTTGGATGTCTTCCACGTCCCGCCGGGCAGGCCGGTCCACGAGGTGAATCCGCGATCAGCCAGTGCTTCCAGTGCCTTGAGGCGGTATGCCTGTTCAGTTGCTGTTTTTTCCGACAATTTGAAATACCCGAAACTGACCGGGTTCAAACCGAAGAAACCAACGGCGATATCCGCTTTGGGCAACACATGATCCATGACCTGCAACGAAATGGGGTAGCGCGTTTCCTTACCGTGCATGGCAAGTGTCAGCTCGCCATCATATTGGCCTGATCTGATGGAAGGCGTAACCGGCACCTGATACCAGAGCAGGACGCTTTCTCCACGGCGAACCGTGATTCCCTTTTCGCCCACAGGCTTGAAGAATCTCGGTGCCAGCTCATAAATTTCATGGTTCATTGTGTGGCTCTGATACTGCTGCACACCGTATCTGATCCACTCCGCTTCAGGAGCCAACGCTTTACCGGTCGTATTCCTGAGGCTGGAACTGGTGACGGTCAGTAGCGCTTCCTCTCCAAGATTGTGGACCATCAACGCCTGCACCGGACGCTCACCCCGGCCACCCTTCAACGAAACAGAGTCGCCAGCCGACGGAAGAATCTGATTGAAACGCAGTTGCTCATCACTCCCGATAAGCGCCGAGTAATATCCTCGGTCGTGATCGCTTTGTCCGAGCAATTCCGTTCCGCTCGGTTCCTTTTGGGTGATGTCCCGCGACAAGGTCGAAAATTCATCCTTGAGCACCGCGTCGAGACTGGCCAGAAATTCGGATGCCTTTGCCCGCTCCTCAGCCGGATAGATAATCAGTGAGTTCAGACAGATGCCTGACTCTGTCCCCTCAAAATCAATGGTCAACTGACCATCAGACACAGTCACTTCAGCTGTATACGGCTTGAATATCTTCTTCAGATACAAATCGAACGGATTGTCATCTGGCGTGGGGGTGACGTTTTCAAAACGCAGATGATCCTTGAGGTACGACTCGACATCTTCCCGCTCTTCATCGAGCAGGACGTTCCCTTCCACTGAAACGCGGCGCTCAGTCCAGAAATGTTCATTCCAGTACCCCAATCCGTTGGGAACAAGCTGAACCACGTACTTTCCATTGGGCAGATCAACGGCAAATGTCCCCTTGAGCATGAACAACCCGTCACGGTGGAGCGTATCGGCATACACCGAATCATGCGTGCGCCATGTTTTGTGATCCTTGAAGCCGAACCCGACATCAGGACTGTAGGCAACACGGCTGTCGACGCCGATAAATCCACGCTGGACATGGGTTTTGCTCTTGACGAAATCAAAGAGCATGGCGCTGGGGAATGGTGACAACTTCGGCGCTTTCAGCAATCGGATGTTATCCACCAGAAAATCGCCGGACTCGCCTTTGTCCTTTTGCTCAATGTAGAACCACGCCTTCTGGATATGTTTCAGGTCGAGGTACCGCTTCACCTTGACGGAGCCACGCTCGCCCACATAGCGATTGATATGAAATTTCAGACGATTCCACCCGGGAGCCAGCATCGAATAGTGATTCAGTTCATTCCAGTAGCCTGAGCCGTGAATATCTCCCAGGGCCAGCGACAACTTGTGATTACCGGATGTCGGATTGTGGATGTCGAGGGCGATGTAATCGTATCCGTCCCAATTGGTCGCCTGCAGTTTTTTCACGTCCACGTTGATGAACCGATTGACCGGCACCACCGCCGACTGATCTCCTTGAGTCGAATCCTTGGTAGAATATCCGGTCATGCGTAGGGTGCCACCTTCTGTGGAGGCATCTGCCGACTCGAAACCGAGCAGTATGCGCTCATCTCCAACCGAGGCAACAGCGTCCGATCGTGTGGCTGTGTTCTCATATCCGCACACCGGGCAGTACCGGGCCTCGGCGTCATGCCAGCGCATGCAATCAGGACAACGCACACCCTGCCCGGGAGGATTGACCTTGGATGCGGGCAGATTGGCGGATTTCATTTCAAAGGCGGCAGTCTCTCCCTGATACGCCTCGATGGTGAAATCATCTATCCAGATCATGCCAGCAGCACGAAGCCGGAACCAGAACGTGATGCCCTTCTTCTGATTATCGATGGTGAACCGGATGGTGCTCCACGCATTGGTGCCGGATACATCCTTGCTTGCGTACTCGATTTTCGGGGAGGCCTGATAAAATATCCAAAGCGGACCGTATCGATTTTCCTGCACATCAAGGGTTCGGATGCGAGCGGTGACAAGATACTTTCCGGGCGGCACATCAAGCTTGCGGTACACGGTGGACGATTCACCGGCGTTGCACGAAAGGTAGAGGCTGCCGGGCGCATCAGCGCCGATGCCGGGGCGGTACTCCCCCTCCCCGTTGCCGTAAAACGTCCACCCCTCTCTGTCGGAATCAAAGGAATACGTTTCAGCCCTTGCCGACGAAGCACACAGGACAACTGACAAAATGACCGTCGACAACAACGTGGTGATCCGAAAGAGCATTGAAAACCTCTCCATGCTGTGAATGACATCGGGGACGCACACGGGTCCCACCTGAAAGCATTGAATGTCGTTACCGCGACACACGGGATTGAATCGAAACATCCACCTTCTCTACCACAAATGATGCCGTCATGCTAACGAACACGCCCCAGAAGAAGCATGTTTCGGGGCTGAAATGCGCAGCTCTGCTGAGAAGGTAGAGGACCGGCGGGTGAACGAGGTAGAAATAATATGTCACATCGGGAATCGGTGGGATGGGGGGATAGGAACGGTGCGCCAACCGGTTGTTCAGCCAACGGTCAACAGCCCGCAGGCCGTTCTTTGTCTGATTGGACAGCATGTATCCCATAAAAAAGGCGATGATCCAAAAAGCCAGTTTGCCGCCCAGAAGATACTCCAAGGTCCCCCATGTATTCATGACAAAATAGAGCATCAGGCAAAGCAGCGCGAGTATGGCCAACCGCCCTGTTTTCGCCAGCCCGGACAGGAAGACCGCCAGATACAAGCCCAAAATGAGGGTCACGAACCACGTTGCCTCAAATAACGGGGTAACGAAAAACTGGAGCCCGATCAGTTCCATGACCACCGAAAAAAATCCCTTGGGCTTGGCCTGAACCACCATATTCAGCACCAGCATGGGAATGCCGATAATCCATGCCGGGACGAGGATGCGGAAGATTTTCTTGCGCAGCCAGCCAACCGTGTCATTGATGCGGGACTGCGAGAATGCTCCGGCCAGAAGACAGAATATGCCGATGGCTATGATGGGCGAAAGGCCGTAATTGGATATCTGCCCAATGCTTTTGAGGTAGTGATGGAAAAAGATCATGCTGCATGCCAGCCACCGCAACAAAGTGGCCGAGACAATAGTCCGTGCACCAGCACCGACGGCACTATGTTCTTGGGTCATATGAACTGCCCTGCTTGAGTTTGTACCGCCGTTTTTTCTTTTTCTGTTCCGGCTCCGGTTCCGGCTGAGCAGACTCCTCCCCTGCCACAGGACGGAGGTGCTGCCCCTTGATATCCCTGTACACGGCCTCGATCATCACGAAAAAGAACAGCGACAAGGCATAGAACGCAACGGAAAGGAACGTGATGCAGACGAAATATCCCCACAACCCGGCCTCCAGACCATGGACAAGGGGTAGCCTCGGGTCTTTCTTGTCCAATGTTCGTCGCAATTCCCGGAGTCGTCGCCAACTGATGAGCATCACGGAGAACAGGAAACAAAAGCCCGGAATACCGGTCTCAAGGGCCATTTCGATGTAGGAATTGTGCGCCTCCATCCAGACGCCCTCGTCCATTTCCTCTTCGGTCAAGGTTGTGCTCTGCCCAAGACCAACGCCCGCAATGGGATTCTTGATGATCTTTTCCAGATCTGCGGCCCAGACGACAAGACGCCCCTGCTTTCCGGAGACATTGTAGTCATTCTCGATATCCAGGGTGTTTACCAGTCTTGTCAGATTCTCCTGCGGTACGGCCACGATGAAGACCAGCACCGACATGATGACGATGAGCACTTTCTTGAGCATGCTGATGGAAGAAACGAACAGGACGTATGCACCAACCATGAACAGGCCCAGCATACCGCCGCGGGAACCGGACAGGGCAATAGCCACGACACATACGGCAACGCCCCCCGTGAACGCGGCTTTCCAAATGAACTTGGCGTTTTTGATGGCGAAAAACAGAATCGGCAGAATCATGACGGCGATCAGGGCCATCTCGTTGGGGTCATAGGATTTCGTGATCGTATACACGCGAACCGACGCGGATTCGGTGATAGCGGAAAAGAACAGAACAACCAGCAGGCTCACCACATGGGCAAAGACGCCAACAGCCGTCAACCGATACCGGGTGAGCAGGACTGCGGTCAGCAGTACAAAAGTATAGACCTTGAGGAACCCGATGGCTGTTTCCACGGAACCGCCCGGCCACCGACTGAAAGGAATCATGGCAATGGCCCACAGGGTGAAATACGTGATGCGCCGCAGCACTGTGGATTCCTTGAAATACATCAGCGGATTGCTCAGAAAATCCTTTACGCAGAACAACAGCGTAGCGGCCGTGAACAAAAGATTGAAGCGGATAGGACCGCCAAGTGCTTCATGCGCACGCCCGACAAACAGGAACACCAGGCAGAAGAGAAGGAATCCCCCCATTTTACTGGTGGGTCGAGGGTCCACATGGGACTGGGGGAGCACGGGATCAAATGCTTTTAAACTCAAACGAGCCTCCGCGGCCGGTAATATATCTTCATACCCTGATCATTTTCCAATTTGTTATCTCAGGCTCTACAGTATCATTTGGTCCTAATGATGCCTTCATATGCATCGACCATGGCACTCAGCGAGTACCGCTCAAGGACGAATTCACGCGCGGCTGAACCGAGCCGTTCTCGCAGCGGGGCATCGTCAGCCAATTGCTGCATAGCCCGTGCGCACTCCTCATCGCTTCTGCCTTCAAGCAGTATTCCTGTAGTCTCGGATACCACATCCTCCAGCGCCCCGACATTGACGGACACCACCGGCAATGCAGCGCTCATGGCTTCCAGCACGGATAACGGCAGTCCTTCATTGGCCGAGGTGATGGCGTAGAGATCCATGGCACATAAAATCCCGGGCACATCACTCACTACACCGGTAAAGTGACAGCGGTCATTGATGCCAAGCTCAACTGCCAAGTGCTTTAACTCATCACGGAGACTGCCGTCACCGGCTATGAGCAAATGACATTCGCTGCCATCTTTCATGCTGACCAAGGCAAAGGAACGGAGAAGAAGCGGGAGGTCTTTGACCGGTTCGAGCCGGGCACAGGTGCCTATGACCACCGCGTCTTCCGGGATGCCAAGCGATTGCCGCACTGTGCGCTTGCGGTCGGCATCGGGTGCAAACCGCTCAGTATCCACCCCATTGGGGATGACCATAAATTTGTCTGCCGCTGCGGGCATATGACGCAGGAACCACTGATTGATTTCATCCGACACAAAGCAGAATCGCTGAACGAATGGAGCCAGTTTCGACAAGCGATTCACCAGTCCGGGCTGTGCTGCGTACGAATGGGAATCGTGCTCCACATGGATAAGCCGCTTGCGCAGAAGCACTGCAGCCGGAAGCGAATGAAACAACTGACGGTAGTGATGGGTCATGATCACATTGCATTGTTCCCGCATGGCGATCCGCCCCACCCGCAGCATGACATCGGGCCGAACGCCGTAGCGTTGATCCAGATTGTATGCCGTGCACTCGTTCCCGGCCAACCGTTCGCGCAAGGGGCCATCTTCGCCAAGTCCGCACACCACATTATCGATACCGCGCTGTCTGAACGCACCGACCAGAGTGCTGACCAGCGACTCGGAGCCGCCGATGCGCAGGGAATCCACAACATGCAGAACTTTCACCTTGGCCGCAGAATCAGAATCGGGACCATCGCTCATATTCGATGACGCGACGCCCCATACGTCCTTATTGCCGGTCAGAGAATTGCGCCATGCCGTGACAATGGCCAGATTGAGCAGAAAGAGCGTCGCAAGTATCCTGAACGGCTTGGCATCAATGGAGTAGTGCCACGACGCGGCCGCCGCACCCCACCCCATCACCTGCAACAGCCCGAACCAGAACCAGATGCCACCGGCCAACAAGCTGGAGACACAGCACAGCAGAAAGAACAGCGGCAGGAAAAGCCGTAAAATCTTGTGGGACAGGAATCGCCACCATATGGGATTGGCAAAAGGATGGAACAGTCGCGGCTCCAGATCGAACAACTGGAGGTTGCCGTAGAGCGTTCTGATCTTCCGTGCCAGCTCGCCCTTCTTGTCCGCCTTCTTGGTATCGACGGCAAGCGCTTCCGGCTCAAAGAGCACCCGGTAGCCGCTGAGCACTGCACGCATGGGAATCAGAACATCATCAAGGATCGTTCCTTCAGGCAGAGGCTCAAAGCACGCCTTGCGCAGGGCGTAGATGGCGCCGGTCACACCGACCACCGATCCACTGGCCGATTCATCAGCCCTGAGTTTGACCTCGATATCCCAGTAGGCTCCCAGTCCTTGTCCTGCGGCTTCTCCTCCAGTGGGATCGATGATCAGACGACCGGAGACCGCGCCCACATTCTCATCAGCAAAATATCGTACCAACTTGCGAGCGACATCCGGGGCAAAGGTCTGGCGGGCATCGCACATGAGGAGCAGATTGTGTGTGGCCGCAGCCACGCCCAGATTCAGCGCATGCGCTTTCCCTCTGGGGTCATTGTAATGGACCAGCCTCACGTTGCGATCCGCATACCCTTCCACTATTTTCGGCGTCCCATCCTGAGAGCCATCCGACACGACCACGATTTCCAGCAGTTCAGCCGGATAATCCATGGCCAGCAGGTTATCGATTCGGCCTCCGATATTGGCCTCCTCATCTTTTGCGCACAGGACAATCGTCAATGGCTGGGGATCGCCGGAGTTGTCCACTGCCCGTTTGCGAGCAGAGGCCAACCGCGACATGAGCAGCGGATAACCGACCAAAGTATATCCAAGGAGAATAAGCGAAAGCAGCAGAACAATAACCATTTGTCAGTACTCCGAAAATTGAGCAGGCCGGATATCAGCGACCGGGGGCCAGCAGCTTGTTGTACAGGGCCTCCAGTTGGGAAACGCGCACTTGTGGCGTGAAATGATTCAGGGTGATTTCGCGCCCCGCCTCACCCATGCGTTTCATGGCTTCCGGGTCATCCAGCATTCGATTTATGGCCTGGGCAAAGGCTTCGGGCTGCTCGCTCGGGGTCAGGTAGCCGGTCTCCCCATCCTTGACCAGTTCGGGAATACCGCCCACATCCGTGGTCACCATGGGGAGGCCATAGGACATTCCTTCAAGAGCCACATACGGCAACCCTTCACTCAAGGAAGGCATGACCAGCAGGTCCGTGGCCGCATAAAACGGCGGCATGCTGCCCTGATACCCAGTGAAAATTACGACATCTTCCAAACCGGCTGCCGCCACCTGCTGTTCCAGCTTTTCCCTGTCCGGCCCGTCGCCAACGAGCATGGCCCGTACCTTGGGATGGCGCTCCAGTATCATGGGCAGCGCGTCGATGAAGTCCTTGTGCCCTTTTTCCGGGCTGAGTCGGCCGACCACCGTCAGCAGGGTCTCGTCTGCCTTGACGCCGAACTGCTCCCGCACATTCGACGTTTCCACTGCGTTTTCGTCCACAGGCTCGATGGCGTTGTATATGACCACGGCGCGCTCGGCAGCCTTGGGAGCCAGTCGCTCGCGCACCGACTTGGAGACCGCGACAACGGTATCGGCGTGGGGCAGCAGCAGCTTATCCAACGAGTGATAGAACCGGACCTTCGCATTCTCCGTGGTCCATCCGTGTGCATAGGCCACCCACGGCAGGCCGGTGAAGAGCTTGAGGAAAAAACAGACCACATGGCTTTTATACTCGTTCGACTCAAGGATATTGAACCCGTTCTCCTTGACGTATCGATAGCTCTTGTAAATGAGTGTCGGATCATACACGTGCTTTTGCAGAAAGGTTTCCACATGCACGCCCGTCTGTTTGATGGAAGTGTGAAACTCTGTTTCCTCGTTGCCGTCCTGGCTGTCCACCCCGACTTCCACATCAGCGATATCCAGCCCGCCGGATTCAAAGAACTGAACCAGCCCCTTGCCCGGACCGCCGAGGATTCTGGTTGCTATGAACATGAATATTTTGGGACGCACCATATAAATCGACCTCACTTCCGACCTGAGCTGTCAGGCAATGCGGATGAAATTATCTGGGAGAGGGTTTCCGCCTTGGCGCTCCAGGCTTCAGACTGGAGAAACCGCATGAGCGATTCTGTATCTCGCGGCTCATGCAACGCAGCTTCCACACTGGAGATAAAGGATTCAGCGGAGTCTGCCACGTGTATCCAGTCGCTAAGTCGAACAGCCTCGGGCAACGGCGTGCTGACGACGGGAACACCGGTTGCCAGATACTCCTTGAGCTTGAGCGGATTAATACTCATGGACAGTTCATTGAGAATATAGGGGATGATCGCCACATCAAATCCCGCAGCATAGAACGGCAGCTCGTCGTAAGGGACCGGCCCGATATGATGAAAGTTAGGGAACCGTTCCAACGACTCCAGCGACACACGCGCGTTGCCGATAAAGACCATGGTCCAGTCGGGTTTGGCTGCGAGCACATCGACCAGCATGGCCTGATCGGTCCGCTCATCGATCAATCCGTAATAGCCGAGGACCGGGGACGGATAGTTGATACGGACGTCTGCACCCGTCACCTGTTGCGCCGAGGCAAAGTGTTCCACATCCACCCCGTGGGTCAGCAGATGGGTGGCCGAATTGAGCGGTTGTTTCATCTCCACCAAACGGTCGGACACGGCAACAACCACATCCGCCTTGCGCACCAGATCAAGCTCCAGTTCCTGAAGCATTTCCTTGGCCGCACCGGGCCACTCCGCGTAGTCATCCATGCAGTAATACACGCACAACGATTCGCCCAGATCGCCCACATAATCGGCCACCAGCGGCACCGCTGTCACCAGAATCGGATCACGAAAACCCAGTTCTCGCGAGGCGGCATGGACGGCGGAAATGACGTTCTGCCGATTGATTCGCCGGATCGGAGCGATGTCGTTATACGGGATCATCAGTGGAGAGATGACATTGAGATGTTTCGGTATCTCCACCGGATTGGCGGTTTTTGGTTTGACCCATGAGAGAATTTTCCCGGCTGCCCGCTTGATGTCATACAGGCTGAGCTTGGGGCGACGCATGCCGATGGTGTTGACCCAGAGAATCCGGTTGGCCTCCAGCAACTGCGTCATGAGGTGCTGACAACTGGACGGATGCCGGCCCCATTCATTGGCGAAAACGATGATATCCTTGCCCTGCAACATACCGACCTACGCCTCATCCAGACGTCTGACGACCTTGGCCGGGCTTCCGGCCGCAATGCACATGGGCGGCAGATCGCCAGTCACGGTACTGTTGGCCCCGACGATTGTTCCCTCACCAATGGTAACACCGGCAAGAACAGTGACGCCGGTCGCGAGCCAGACGTCATCTTCCAGAATGATGTCGCCCACCTGATCGTCCGTTTCCGGCAAACCGGCGGCGCGGTCCTTTCGATCAATGGGATGGCCCGGGTACCCGGCCAGCATCACGCG